>ERZ778514.18-NODE-18-length-160964-cov-18.390357_pt1 | contig 160964 bp, 147 predicted proteins | sample MGYA00510344_ERZ778514 | MGnify/ENA primary metagenome ERZ778514 (study PRJEB29527, sample SAMN07138968) | mouse gut metagenome | material: feces | host: mouse | place: China:Nanjing | collected 2016-01-25 ...
CAGCGTAAGGAGCAACAAATGCTGGAATCTCTCAAAGGACGTAAGTCTCTCTTATATTTATGGAACAAGCAGAACCGGATTTGTCCGTTATGTGGCAAGGAAATAGACTGTACAAAAGCATGGAACGTCAACGAAATATCTGTTGGTGGTTCGATTGTACGGCAACTTGTCCACAACAACTGCTACAAGCGAAATAAACGAAAATGTTGAAAGTATGAGCCGATTTCTAACAACAAATAGAAATATTGAGTTGCTTGAGCCGTATGAGGGGAAACTCTCACGTACGGTTCTTAGGGGAGAAGGGGGCAGCAATGCCCTTGACTTACCCGATATACAGAAACAGGGTGATTTCTTCGTGGAGTCACCGATTATCCTGCTTGCTGCCATCATCTGGTATTTGCGGATTTACAAAGATGGCAAGTACTGCACATTCCCTCACGCGATAGAATTTCTGAACAAGCCGTATGCTGACATTTTCACGATTCTGACCTCGTATCCTTCGCTGGAAAACTACCTTTCTCCCTTCATGGATGCCTGGCAAGGGGGCGCACAAGACCAGTTACAGGGTCAGATAGCTTCGGCGAAAATCCCGCTTTCAAGGATGATTTCACCGCAGCTTTACTGGGTTATGACGGGCGATGATTTTACGCTTGATTTGAACAATCCCGAACACCCGAAAATACTTTGTGTGGGCAATAATCCGGACCGCCAGAACATCTATTCTGCGGCATTGGGACTATACAATTCCCGTATCGTGAAGTTGGTGAACAAGAAGGGACAGCTGAAGAGTTCCATTATCATAGACGAGCTTCCGACCATTTATTTTCGCGGCATCGACAATCTTATTGCCACCGCCCGAAGCAACAAGGTGGCGGTCTGTCTCGGTTTTCAGGACTTCTCGCAGTTGGCCCGTGACTACGGTGACAAGGAGGCGAAGGTAATCCAAAATACGGTCGGTAACATCTTCAGCGGCCAGGTGGTCGGTGAAACCGCCAAGAATCTTTCTGAGCGTTTCGGAAAGATACTCCAACAGCGGCAGTCCATATCCATCAACCGACAGGATACATCCACCTCCATCAACACGCAACTGGATTCCCTGATTCCCGCTTCCAAGATAGCCAACCTCTCGCAGGGCACATTCGTGGGCAGCGTGGCGGACAACTTCGGGGAGGAGATAGACCAGAAGATTTTCCATTCACGGATTATTGTTGATAGCGAAAAGGTGGCGGCGGAAACGAAAGCCTACAAGAAAATCCCGGTCATCAACGAGTTCAAGGATGCGGACGGCAACGACATCATGCGGCAGCAGATAGACCGGAACTATTCGCGCATCAAAGCGGATGTGATGCAGATAATAGAAGATGAAATGGAGCGTATCAAAAATGACCCTGATTTGCAGCACCTGATTCCGCAGGAGGATGACGACAAGGAATAATATCCGACAGACCGCTTTTTTATTTCAGCCTGCAAAGTTCGTCCCGTGCCATCTGGATTGAGCAAGGCCGAGCCCTTACGGGTTTCCGCAAAAATCATCCTCGCTTCGCTTGCGGTATTTTTTCGTAAAGCCTTGCACAATCCGGCACGGAACGGTATGGCAGGCAAGAAATAAAATATCGGCTCACGAGCCGGTAAGTGTTCAACTGAAAAAAAACAGATGGTCATGTGTACAACAAATGTGAACAATGCTACAAAAGGACTGTTGAGTCAAATTTCCGGGGATATGGAAAATATAGTCATCGGACAGATTCATTGGAAAGGATGTGCCTATCCCGTCAGGAAAATAGATACCGAAAGACAGACATTCAGGGTATCCGTGGAGAGCCTACGGGATGAACTTATAAACGATATGCGTAACGGCATATATGAGGCAATGGAAGCGTGTGAAGAGATTGACGGCTTTTGTACAGAAGAAGAACTGAGAACACTGTCTGATAGCGAATTGTACAGAATGTATTGTTAAACTATAAATATAAAAAGGCATGAAAAAGAGAAGCAACTTTACACCGATGGAAAGATTCCATGAGATTCTCGTCGGTCATGGTCTGAGCGCAATGAATGTGGGAATTAACCATATTCGTATTTTCTTCAACGGCAAGAAGCTATTTGACTACTATCCGCTGAGGATGAAACTCTTTGACTACCACAACTGGCACCAGCTGACTTATCCCTCTTTCGGGAACGGTGACGGGAAATGGGAAACCGAACTTGAAGGCATTATCAGTAGACTTACCGCATTACCCCAATAAATAAAGGAACCATGGATGACAATAAAAAGGAAACGCTCGTTTGGGACAACATTCCCGAATGGGCGATTTTTTCATTGGAATACGGCATCGAAGAAGAACTCTTCCTGACCGATGAAGACAAGGATTTGATAACCCGGTTTATCACTGAAAACTTCCCGAACGGGTACACGATGAGCGTGGACTGGGAATCATACAATGAGTTCGACCGTTATCCTGCTTTCGGGAAACCGTGCAAGACTTATACGGTCAAGTTTTGTAATTTATAAATCAGATGAATATGAGAAAGATAACATTAAGTGAATACAACGCCATTCCGGAAGACTACCGTGGAATCTGGACTGTGGAGCGTTGGGACTTGCCGGATTGGGCTGAAAAACGTGAAAGGCATATCGGCAAACGTACCATGATGGTCAATGACAACGGCACGTGCCTGTTGGTTGAAGGAATGGGCTTTGAAATCGTGGATGACAGTACATGGAAAAAGCCCGGTGAAGTCAGACAGGAAATTGGCGGCCTTTATCTGAAATTCTACAGCGGACAGGGGCGTGAACCTCATTATGCCGATTGTACAATCCGATGGAACGACACTCTGGAAACGGTAGAGGTAAGGATTGCCTTGTCTATGGACTCCAATACGAAAATGGATGACGAGATATTCTATTACTGCAACGGGGTAGATGACCTGAAATCATTGGCGGATAAAAGCATGGAGGACTTTACCATAGCAGAGTGCCTCGGTTTCGGCATATATGAAGAACTGTTACAAACAACTTAAAATTATCGGATATGAAAATCAAATGTCAGGAACACTACGATAAGGTCGTGGAGTATGCCAACAGCATTGGCGACACAACCTTTCAGAAATGTATCGAACGTCTCAAACAATGGGAGAAGAACTCCAACGGCAGGTATGAAATTGAACTCTATTGGGATTTCGCTCCGTATTCATTCGGTTTTGCTGAAGTGGCTGCGGACGGAAGCAAGGGTGTTGTCGGTGGATTGCTATACCATGGCAAACCGGATGAATCCTTTGCCGTAATCATGGAACCGTTCCACGGCTGGAGCATTCATACCTAAATTTTCATCATACTGCTTTATCTGTAACTGTGCGAAAATGGTGCAGAGGTAATCAATATCTGATTATTTTTGCACCTTTTTGGTACATTGACTCGTAAACTCAATTTACAGAATCCGGAAATTAAATCCTTGTTATGAGAATTAAGACTTAGTTTTTGCGAATTTTCTGCAAAATTCAAGGATTAAATTCTTATATGGCAAATTTAGGTAACAACAATATCTCTTTTTCCGGATTCACCTGAATAGAAATAACTTGTGTTGCTTCAAGTTTGCAAGGCAGTTGTTTTATCTCATTCGCTTGCAATAAAAACGTATCCACATTCAATTCTTTTTTGGACTTGGTTTTCCAATCATATACGACAAACAGCCCTTTGCCAAAATGCTCAAATCCGTACTTGTGATTCGTTATGGTCAAACCGTCTTCATTCAAAGTGACAGACCAATTGCATCCACGTTCTTTATACGAAAATGCGTCACCATAAGCAATTGTTACTTTTCCAATCAGTCTGCCGACAAGGATATCTACATTCGTATAAGGATTCCTGTTATAGATAGGCTCTCTTGTTTTCAAATCACTTTCCGCCCTTAGCCTACATGCGTTGACGATACCCTTCACCAAATTATCTTTGACAAGAGGGAATGTGGACTCCGAAGATTTGGTTTCCTGCCAATATCCCTTTTTCCTTGCATAACCGTTTATACAATTCTTGCCATCACAATCCTTTCCCGGATTCTTTCCTGTTCCACATTCAAATATATGCTTTTTGCCGCGCACTTTTTCACCGCATTCTGTTTCATTGAAACAATGGTAAATGTATTCAAAATGCAATAACAGGTAGTATTCAAAGCTACGGCTTGAAAAAGCTATATTGACTTTCTTGCCGTCAATTACTTTATTTGCTTCCAGATAGGCTTCTTCATGTTTCGGATGTTTGTCCTTATCATAGACCGCCCAGGATTCATCCACTCCCTCCGATAAAATTTGTCTGGCATATAGCACCCACTTTAACGGAGGTACTCCAGCTATCACTACATCCTCAACAGGGTTATTTCTGGTTTTGATTTTGCGCTTTTTACCTTTATAATTACCGCGTGCAGAATTTTCCGGCTTTTCGTCCTCCGGTATATAAGGTTGGGGAATGGTTCGCACGTCCATAGCACCTTTGTCTTTACAATACAGGTCGCACAGACTTGTGAAGAATAGTGGTTCGGTCTTATTGCCTTCGCACACTATTCTTATGACATAATTGCTATGACGCGTATTTTCGTTATTTCTCGCCATTCTCCACAAAAAGTTTTTCTAATGATTGCAATGAAGGTACACCTCCAAATTTGTTGTTCAAATACCATTTGGCAAACAAGGTATCTTCTCTTACATCATCAAAATCAGACAAGGAGAATATTTCAGACACACCGTATTTATCCTTTTCCGTAAACCACACCTGATCCTTACGAATCGTATTTTGGTCAAGAAGATTCACATCATGGGTGGTAAAGACTAACTGGGCATTGTGCTTGTTGATTCTTTCGTTCCGGAAAATATCCACTATCAATTTTGTGATATAAGAATGAAGTCCCGAATCCATTTCATCTATAAAGAATGGACTTCCGTTCTGCAATGCCTGCAATATATGACAGCCGATGATAAACAAGGCCCTTGTACCAAAAGATTCTTCTTTCAACGGCAAATCAGTAGTTTTGCCTGAATCCTCACCATCCTTATACAATCCGTGCAGACTTGTGACCTCCACGCCATCACTACGTTTTTCCAATTGAAAATCCGCCAATCCTGTATCTGCAAAGGACAAGAATTCTGCAAGCATCTTCTTGTTATCCGGATGTGAATACAGCCATCGGAGCATTTCCTTGTCCTCTCCAAGCATTGTATCTTCATGAAAGCCGTTTGATATGACAATATCCGCCAGATATCTTGCAGCGTTGGTTATCGGCTCACAAGGGGTATCTTTCAAAAATTTTGAGATCAACAACTGATTCTTGAATACCTGAAAGGGCTTGAAAGTAGAAAGACTTGCTCCGAATTTCAAAGTGTCGGATTCTTTATCTTCAGGAAGCAAGATTCTTTCAAAAAGTTGTGTCTGCTTGCCATTGGGGTATGATATCAATGACTCCGCTTCAATTTGCAGCCTGGTAAAACGGACTTCATACTTATACCTCACTTTTTGTGCTATAAACTCCATTGCAAATTCAATGGGAGCATTTACGGTTGCACTGTCAAACTTGAAAGGCTGATACAAAGTTATGTTTTCACCGACACGATTATCCAAATTCAGAACCCAACGTCTGAATCCATACAGGAACTTTATTATATTGGTCTTACCGGAAGCATTGGCACCAAAGATTAAAGATATCTTCAATGCTTTCTTGTTTCCCTCTGCAATGGTTTCCACGTCACACAGATTTTCGGCCTTTGCTTTTGAAGAGGTCGGTTCCGTTGTAAACGAACAAATGCCCTTGAACGAACGATAATTTTTGAATTCCAGATTTAATATCATAATTCCGCTGCTTTTTTGCAAAAGTAGTGTTTTAATTCCGTATGGGCAAATTTATTTCCCATTTTTTGCGAAAAATCCGCAAGGATTAAATATTAAAATTTATTTCGGTTCTTCTATGGATTTGTTTTACTAACTTTCAGCACTAATACAGGATAGTGCCAAAAGTCTGCAAAGCAAATCATTTCTTACCAAATCATTTATTGGAAAAAATCGGGAAAAGTACCAGATTCCTCCAATAGAAATACGCAAGCATCTGAATGATAGTAATATAAATCTAATGTTTGTTCATTATTTAATTGTGTTCATTTTTAATGAACAATTATCCAAGAGTGAACAAAACTACTTCTTAAGCGCATCGCTCTACAAAAGTAATCAAAAAGCAATTATCTATGGCACTCATCAACAATGCGATAGCGCCTTATTCCATATTCCTCCATAAAATTCCATCCTAAGTGCGCTTCCCTTGTCAAGTCCCATTGATAAGTTAACTCGGAGGAACGATACCTTCCACGTTCAGGCCTCCGGTTTTCGCGCAAAAAATTCCCTGCGGTAATTTTTCACCCGAAAAAACGCTCCGGTATCGCCGTCCGAGTTGAGAATGGGTCGGGACTTAGCAAGCGAAGCGACCTACGACGCATAGGACAATTCTAAAAAACAACATGACGGCTATATTTTATCGGTTAATGTTGTCCCAATGCTTTATGCCATACTATCATTTCCCAACCTTACACTGCCTCCTGTCTTATAGAGTGCCACAAGAAAGCGGGGACTAAAGACAGCTCGCTCCCAACTCTGCATAAGACAGGTTTTCTTTCTTTTTGTCATTCGTTTTTACACTTTTCGGTCTGTTTCGCGCTTTTTCTTTCCCAGCGTTCCCTTTTTATGCCTTTCCCTCTTGCGGTTGTGCGCCATTTTCGGGGCGTTTTCACGCTTTCCCCCTCCATTTTCTCTCTTTTCTCTTCCTCTGTTTTCCATCCTGCGGTGAAACGTGATGACAAGTGATGAAACGCATAGCCTAACACATTGTAAACTAATTATTTATCAAAATTCATCCTATATATTTGCACTGACAATTTTAAGTTTCAACTCTAAAAAACAAAGTTATGGCAAAGAAAAATGGAAGGGACGATCCCCCTAAACCTCAAGTCACCGAGAACGAACAGATGAGCGACATCGTGTTCATCCTCGACAAGATGGAACTGATTTTACAAGCGGTGTCCGAAATCAACAAGAACGGCCGGTTCAAGACGGTTCCGGCAGACAAGGAACACCAGAACTCCTTTCTGAAAATCGACCGCTACGCCAACCTGTTCGAGAATTTCCTGAAGAACTTCTGGAGCCAGCTCAAAGACCCGACACGGTTCGGCATCCTCACCGTCAAGGAGGACACGCTGGATAATCCGGAAGTAAGGCAGGCTGTAGATGACATGGCGGCAGGAAAGCAGACGAAAGCCGTGGAGGAATTTCTAAAGAAGTACGAGATTGTTCCACGCGACAAGGAAAACCAAAGTATCAATCAAAAAAATCAAGAAGAAATGGCAAAGAAAAATGAAACCACGCAGCAGGCAGTCCAGGAGGGCGGCCAGCAGCAACCCAAGCACCGCTACAACGAGTCCATGATCAACTGGGAGGAGCTGAAGAATTTCGGGCTGTCCCGCGAGTACCTTCAGGAACGCGGACTCCTCGACCAGATGCTCAGGGGCTACAAGACCAACCAGGTCGTGCCCATCAGCATGAACTTCGGTTCCGCCGTGTTGCGCACCGACGCGCGCCTGTCGTTCCAGCAGACCGCCGGCGGCCAGATAGCCCTCGGCATCCACGGCATCCGCCAGAAACCCGAACTTGACCGTCCGTATTTCGGGCACATCTTCTCCGAGGAAGACAAGAAGAACCTGCTTGAGACGGGCAACATGGGGCGTGTCGTGGAACTGAAGGGACGCAACGGCGAATACATCCCATCTTTCGTCAGCATAGACAAGCTCACCAACGAGGTGGTCGCCATGCGTGCGGAGAACGCTTTCATCCCGAGGGAAATAAAGGGCGTGCAGCTCACCGAACAGGAGCAGAACGACCTGCGTGAAGGCAAGAAGGTGTTCATCGAGGGGATGATTTCCAACAGCGGCAAGGAGTTCGATGCCCACATCCAGATAAATGCCGAGCGCAGGGGCGTCGAATTTATCTTCGAGAACGACAAACTCTTCAACCGCCAGTCATTAGGCGGGGTGGAGCTGACCAAGCAGCAGATTGAAGACCTCAATATGGGCAAGGCCATTTTCGTGGAGGGAATGGAACGCAAGGACGGTGAGATTTTCTCCTCGTATGTCAAGCTGGACGAAGCGACCGGCAGACCCGCCTATACCCGCTACAACCCGGATTCGCCGGAAGGAGCACGCGAAATCTATATCCCGAAGGAAATCAACGGCGTGAAAATTACCGCCGAGGAACAGCAGCAGCTCCGCGAGGGCAAGACCATCTTCCTCAATGACATGGTGAACCGCAAAGGCGAGGAGTTTTCGTCGTTCATCAAGGCTGACCTTGAAACCGGCAGGTTGAGTTACTCCCGCACCCCCGACGGCTTCGAGCAGCGTGCCGAGTTCAAGATACCGGCAAAGGTATGGGACGTGGAACTTACCCGCAAGCAGCGTGCCGACCTTCAGGACGGGAAGGCCGTTCTGGTCGAGGGGATCAAGGGGTACGACGGCAAGACCATCTCGCAGTATGTCAAGGCGAACTTCAACCAGGGCAGGCTGGACTTCTACAACGAGAACCCGGACCGGAAACGCGATGCGTCACAGCGTAATGTGGTGGCCAACGCGCAGAAGCAGGGACAGGAACAGAGCAACCGGAAATCCAAAGGTGCGGGTATAGCCTAAGCTAAAGTCAAATGAATGTAAAATATTAAAAGTCAGTAATATGAACAAGAATAATGGCAACAACACGCCTTTCAAGGCGGAAGACGTGAACTGGGACGAACTGGCAGGCATCGGTATACTGAAGGACGAGCTTGAAATGTCGGGAGAACTTGATACCCTGCTTAAAGGTGAAAAGACGAAGGTCCTGTCCCTAAGCCTGGTACTGCTCGGTGTGGACGTGGTGATGGACGCCACCCTTCAACTGGTACGCAAGGACGGCGAACCGCTGATTGAAATCCTCGGTGTAAAGCCTTCGGCATAGCCATCGGAAACAGTCAAATCAACAAATAAACAAGTAAAAATGTCAAACCGCCGTTTCCTGTTTTCCGGTTCCGGTAACGGGGAACGGCTTAATTTTTATCCGAACATGAAAGCAATCATAGCAGAAAAACCGAGTGTAGGAATGGATATAGCCCGCGTAGTCGGGGCTACAGAAAAAAAGGACGGCTATTGTATCGGCAACGGGTATATGGTCACATGGGCGTTAGGGCACCTCGTGTCGCTGGCATTGCCCGGCACATACGGCTACACGAAAACTGCCGCCGACGATCTCCCGATGATTCCCGAACCTTTCCGGCTGGTCGCCAGGCAAATAAAGACGGCCAAAGGTATGGTGACAGACATAACCGCCAACAAACAGCTCAAGACCATTGATGAGGTTTTCTCCAAGTGCGACAGCATTATCGTGGCAACGGATGCGGGTCGCGAAGGAGAACTTATATTCCGTTGGATATATGACTATTTGGGCTACACAAAGCCGTTCCAACGCCTGTGGATTTCCTCTTTGACGGACGAAGCCATCCGCGAAGGGATGGAAAACCTCAGGGACGGCAGCGACTACGACAGCCTCTATGCCGCCGCGGACGGCAGGGCGAAGGCGGACTGGCTGGTGGGCATGAACGCCAGCCGTGCGTTGGCGATAGCTTCCGGCTCGGCTAACAATTCCATCGGCCGGGTGCAGACCCCGACACTCGCCATGATATGCGCACGCTTCAAGGAGAACCGCAACTTCGTTTCCACCCCATACTGGCAGTTGCATATCACGTTGAAGCAGGGAGATGCGCACCGCCAGTTTATCCACCCGGAAGAGTTCAAGGACAAGGAAACGGCCGGGACAGCATATCGGAAAATCACTTCCGCTTCCGTCGCCACGATAAACAGAGTGGAACGCAAGAGAACATTCCAGCAGGCTCCGCTCCTCTACGACCTGACAGCCTTGCAAAAAGACTGCAATATCCATTACGACCTGACGGCGGACAAGACCCTTTCCATCGCCCAGACATTGTACGAGAAGAAGTTGATATCGTATCCGAGAACGGGAAGCCGGTATATACCGGAAGATGTCATGGCGCATATCCCCGCCTTATTGGAGAAAATAGCGGCCATGCCTGATTTCAAGGAATATGGGGACACGCCTGATTTTTCCGCTCTGAACACCCGAAGCGTGGATGACACGAAAGTGACCGACCACCATGCCCTGATTATCACGGGAATCGAGCCACAGGAATTGTCCGCAGCAGAAATGACCGTCTATACACTGATAGCCGGCAGGATGCTGGAAGCCTTCTCTCCGCCCTGTGAGAAAGAGTCACTGGTCATGGAATGCACCTGCGAGGGGATGGATTTCCGTTCCCGCTCTTCTGTCATCGTAAAGCCCGGCTGGCGTGTCGTGTTCCGCAGGAAAGAGGACCGGGACAAGGACGAGCCGGAGGGCAACGAGGGAAGCGCAGAATTTGCCGAAGGAGAGAAAATCACGGTCATGGGACACGGGCTGGCGCAGAAAAAGACCATGCCCAAGCCGCTTTACACGGAGGCCACCTTGCTGGCAGCCATGGAGACGTGCGGCAAGCACATCACGGACGAACAGGCAAGGGAGGCTATAAAGGATTCCGGTATCGGCACGCCCGCCACACGTGCCGCCATCATCACCACGCTGGTGGGACGCGACTACATCGCACGATCAGGCAAAAGTGTCGTACCGACCGAAAAAGGAATGCTTGTCTACGAGGCGGTGAAGGATATGCGCGTGGCGGATGTGGAACTGACCGGCAGTTGGGAAAAAGCCCTGTTGCAGATAGAGGGGCATACCCTTGACACGGAGACATTCATGCGCTCCATCCGGGACTACACCTGCAAGGCGACCGGCGAGATACTGCGACTTAGCTTGCAGGCAATGCCGGGCAAGTTTTTTACCTGTCCCAAATGCAAGACAGGGAAGATCATCATCCGTTCCAAAGTGGCCAAGTGCGACCATGACGGGTGCGGGCTGCTGGTGTTCCGGCGTATCCTGAACAAGGAACTGACTGACCAGCATCTGGAGCAGTTGCTTTCGTCAGGCTCTACCAAGCTGATAAAGGGTTTCAAGGGCAAGAAGGGCGTATCTTTCGACGCGGCAGTCACCTTTGACGAGGGCTTCAACCTCAAACTCTCATTTCCGAAGCCTAAAAGCGGGAAAGGCAAATAACACGGTCATTCCAATTCACGGGCAAAGGTAGCGCACCGCCTTGTTCCACCTGCAAGGTCTGGCCTTTTTGGTTTCGGAGAAAATCATCCTCACTTACGTTCCGGTATTTTCCCCGAAAACCTTGCCTGTGGAGGCGGTACGCTCTCCGGCTCCGGAAATTGGAAATGACATGTTTCACCTCATAATTAATAATGTAAGGTCATGAAAGCAAGGGAATGTATCGAAAAAGCAAGGACAAGCAGATGGATACGGATAGTATCATTGGCTGTTGTCGCATTCATCGTGTTCAGTTACCTGTACACGAGAGGCATATCTCCGGTATGGACGGCAGTCGCCATCGTCTGTTTCAGGGGATTCTTCAGGTTCATCTACCGGATTGCCTGTTTCCTGTTGGCGGCAGCGATATTGTTCTGCATCCTCAGCTATCTGGTTTTCTGACAAGATGAAAATATGAAACGGATATACCATACTGATTTCTGTAAAACCTTACAGAACGGAGCTGTCCTGTCGGGCGGCTCTTTTTGTATCCTGAACTTAGTGAAACTGATAACAACACGGATAGAGAAGAAAAAGAAGTCAATACAGCCATTGACAGACCGAAGAACTACCGGGCAAAGTTGGCAAACGCTTCTTTCGGACGGCAAGGTCGCGCCTTGCGGTTTCGGAAAAAATCATCCTCACCGTTCCGGCTCCGGTATTTTCCCCGAAAACCTTGCCTTACCGGAAGCGTCCGCCGTAAAGCCCTTGTAGTTCAACGGGCTGCCAAAGCCCGAGTATTCACAAATAGAATAAATAAAGTCATGAACCAGACAATCATCACAAGACCGCCGATGGCACCGTTGCATATTCATACGCCGATGCCCGCAACAAGAAGGAAAAGGACAGTGGAACCGAAACCGGCAGTAAAGTTCCCACCGCGAGGAACGACCGGACCGGTACACATCTCCACACTGTTGAACCCGATTCTGGAAATATGCCATCATCCCGACAGGGACAGGCTGTTGGCTGAGTTCTTCAACCAATAACGGAATACGATTATTCACTTTTTAATCTATATAATTATGTTTTTTACAACAATCTACCAGATGATGACCGATGGCGTGGACTTCACGCTTGTCATCCGCAAAGCGAACGGACAGCTGACAGTATCGACACTGCCGAAGTCAAACGGGTTGAAGGACGAAGCCCAGAACCACATCGTACCGCTGACCGTCAGCGGACTGCCGCAGGAACTGGACGCCGGATTCCTGCAAGCCATCGCCCGGCCGATACAGAAAGCGGCAGGTCTGATTACCAACATGGCGCAGTTTGAGGCGCAGGCGGAAAAAGCCGCGTCTGAAAGCAAGGCGGCAAAGGATGCAAAGGCCAAAGAGACGAAAGAGGAGAAGGAAAAGCGGGAGAAGTACGAGAAGCACCTCAAGAAAGCGGAGGAGCTGATCGCTGCCAAGAATCACAAGGATGCCGTCACCGCTCTCGGGCAGACACGCCTTTATGCCAAGCCGCAAGACCTGAAGAAGATTGACGAAATGGTGGCGGAACAGAAAAAAGCGATGAATGCGGGTAGCCTGTTCGACCTTATGGAAGATTCCGCACCACAACCGCAGGTACAAGCTCAGCCACAGCAAACACAAGCGCGGCAACAACCGCAACAAGCTGCGCGGTATTCGCCACAGCCTCAAATGCAGCAACGACCGATGGCCGGGCAGCCTCAAAGCGGACAGCGTAACCTGCAGCAGACAATGTGGCCGGCACAGCGTCAGGCTTCTCCACAACCGCAATACGGTGTACAGCCACCGATGCCACCGCAACAGCCGCAACCTGCATACGGCGGACAGTATGATGCGCACTGGCAGGAGCAATCCTGTCACCAGGAGGATATGTACCCGCAATACGGACAGGAAGAGCCAACTTATCGGCCGGAGGATTACGATGAATATCCTGATTTTCCCCAATCCATGTTAGAACCACGCAATTCACATTACGCTCAAACAGTTTAAGATTATGGCACTCGAAATCAAAGGAATGACACGCTCATTCACATTCAAGAAAGGTAACGGGATGGTCACGCTCGATGACCCGAACCCGTCGGACAGCCCGGAGATGGTCATGAGTTATTACTCCAATTTCTACCCGGAACTGACAACCGCAACGGTACACGGACCGGTCATCAAGGATGACAAGGCGGTGTACGAGTTCAAGACCACCATCGGAACCAAAGGATAGGATATATGAAGAAGGACAGTAAAAAAGAGAAATCATGTGTACCATTGGACGGACTTCGGCTGGAACAGCTGGCAATGCTCATCATCGGGCAGACACAACGGGATGTACGGCACGGGGTGGACAGGGAAGAACGGATTGCGGCTCCAAGCGGGACCGTAATTCTTTTCTGAGTACACCACTGACTCCGATCGCGCAGGGAAACCTCGTCGTGGATACATACGACGGTAACGGCATCAACGTGATCACGCGGGAAAATTACGAGTTCCTGCGTGATTCCTTTTTCAATTATGCTCTTTTGTTGAAAAAGGAAGCGACGCATACTCCGGGCAACAGCATCGGGGAAAGTATCGCCAAACTGTACAATGAGATGGATGAACTTGTCGGGGACGGGATGAATCTGAATATCGAGCAGAAGAACGGCAGGCTTTATTTCAATCTGTGGAAGTGTCACAATTGGGGAGAGCTGACCTTGTATTATTTCCCGGTGAAATTTCTGGAATCCCTCAATCCCACGCTCAGGAGGATTTCCATCACATTTATCCACAACCTGATGAGGGCGAACGGAATCTCCACCATTTTGGAGGAAGATGATACGGATTATGTACTCATGTGGCTGCAAGAGGATGATCCGCAGGAGGAAGAGGAGGATACAAAAAAACGGATGAAACTGGTACAGTCATACGGAAAGGGGAAAATTGGCAGGCTGCTCAAGCGTGTGGGGGACAAGTCCTATTACAAGGATTTACCGAGGGCACTTGAAAACTATGCCCCGCAAAACGACTTCGAGCGTTCCATTGTCGGACTGATGAAAAAGGGACTGCCGTTCCTCAACCCGGAACACGGTATCATGCAATACGGCTATGATGCCTTTTACGAGGAAGAACCGGACTACCAACCGATGCGTCTGGAGCAGCAGATAAGGGTGGTCTATGACACCAGTGATATCGTATCCGAGTATCTTGTTGACTATTACAATTCAAGCAGACAGGAAACATACGATATTATCCCTATCACCACCTGTGCTCTGTCACCTGAAACCGACCGCCTGTTCATCATGGATGATTACCCGGAACGGTTCTTCAAATGGGCGGATGAATTTATAAACATTATATATTGAAAGAAATATGATAGAAACTAATGAACTTACAAGAAAACTGAGGACGCTGCTCCATCCGAGGGCGGCATTGATTGTATATACCCAAGAGAATAATAGTCATAGTATGAATGACAACAGTTATTTTATCGAGGTCAGGGACATAGACGAAAGCGGAAGAATGGGCGAAGGCCGTCCGGTGACGGTGGAGTTCATGAACGAGCTGGTACGGGGATATTCAGAAAGTCATAGCACTACACCATACGGCAGGATTCCGTCCAACCTGTTGTGGTGCGACCCGCGCAAGGGCAGTGAGAAATACATCTGGTACAATCCTCCACGGAAGAGGATGATGTTCTTCAAGGAAGCCCTCAAGATAGAGAATGCAGAGTATCACTTGCCGGGAATCATCTATGAAGCGGGAGAAAACCGTCTGAATGTCTATGCCTACAAGGATATTGAACTTACGGACAAGACGGAACTTTTTGCAGCTCCGTTCTTCAATGTGACTGGAGCAAGCGTCTGTTTAGGTTCCGCAAAAATAGAAAAGCCGAAAGACCTGACTTACATGAATCTGCTGGAGTATTGGGAGAAGAAATTCTGGCTGACGGAATTTTCCCATCTCGGCAGCGGTGGAAACCCCACGAAATCCAATCTTGTACTGGTAACGAAAGGGGCAAAGGACAAGCCTTTCGACCTTGAAGAGTTGAAACCGTTGAATAAAATGAAACTAAAGGACATATTGAAATGAAAAGAGTACATTATACAGACAGTTACCTGATGAACCCACAACATCCGGTGACGGTGAATATCATTGGTGCAGGCGGCACAGGCTCGCAAGTGCTGACCTGTATGGCAAGGCTGGACGTCACTCTCCGTGCGCTTGGGCATCCGGGATTGTTCGTGACACTTTACGACCCTGACATCGTGACGGAGGCGAATATCGGACGGCAGTTTTTCGGACCGATGGACTTGGGGCTGAACAAGGCACAATGCCTGGTAACGAGGATAAACAACTTTTTCGGCAACGACTGGAAAGCGGAGGCAAGGCTCTATCCATCGGTATTGAAAGAAGTAAAACGGAGTGAAATCACAAACATCACCATCACCTGCACGGACAATATCAAGTCAAGACTGGACCTGTGGAATGTGCTGGGGAAAGTGCCGCCATCCTCCTACACGGACAATAACACACCTCTCTACTGGATGGACTTCGGGAACACACAGACTTCCGGGCAGGTTGTGCTTGGAACCGTACCGAAGAAAATCAGGCAACCGGCTTCCACGCTATACGAAACGGTCGGTTCCCTAAAGGTCATCACCCGCTTCGTAAAATATGCGAGGGTAAAGGAAGAGGATTCCGGACCGAGTTGTTCGTTGGCGGAGGCATTGGAAAAACAGGATCTGTTCATCAACTCCACGCTGGCGCAACTCGGATGCAATATCCTTTGGAAAATGTTTCGGAATGGTATGATTGAACATCACGGGCTGTACCTGAATTTGGGTACGATGAAAGTTAATCCGATTTTAGTCTAAAAACAATTCTTCTCTTCGAGCGAATAAAAACGTTTTTTTCTTGTCTATTTCAAATAATGTTTGTAATTTTGCGAACGACAAACAACAGTGAAGATGGAAAATAAAGAATATACAACAAGACAGGAACAACTTGCACGTTTTGCCAAAGCGATGGGGCATCCGGCAAGAGTGGCTATCCTTGAGTTTTTAGCGGGGCAGAGTTGCTGTTTTTTCGGCGACATCCACGAAGTGTTGCCTATCTCGAAAGCGACAGTTTCTCAACATCTGAAAGAGTTGAAAGATGCAGGACTGATACAGGGAGAGATAGAAACACCGAAAGTAAAATATTGTATCAATCGGGAGAATTGGGAAGTAGCGTCTATGCTTTTTTCCGATTTTTTCGGGTAACGTATGTATAAAAAAGGAAATTGTTGCGAATAGCAGCAATTTTTTTGGAATCAATGTTCGTAGTTTGGCGAAATACAAATATTTATAATACAATGAAAAAGGCATTTTATTTATCAATTGGATTGGTAATGGCAACAATTACGGGAATGGCTCAAAATCACTGGCCGGAACATTCCGTACAAGATTTGAGAGGTCGTACTCATTCGCTCTCGGACTATGCTTCTGAAAAAGGAGTTACGCTATTCGTTTTTTGGGAAACCTGTTGCCCTAAGAATATCACAATGATAGATGAATTGAATGAAGTCTGGCAGGAGTATGAGAATCTGGAAAAACCAATAAAAATAGTATTGGTTTCTGTTGATGACCAACGTACTGCATCACGGGTCAGACCGATAGTCGGCAGTAATGGCTGGGTATGGGATGTTGTTATGGATAAAAATGGAGATTTAGCCAGAATATATCATATCACAATGCCGCCACAATGGGTAGCTGTTAATTCTTTTGGAAAAATCATATACCGAAGCAAGGTAACGAACGGAACATTGGATTCTGCCATATATTTTGACGAATTGATAACTGAAATGAATAAAACCAATTAAAACAAGAAAAAATGAAAAAAGTAATGTTAATGATGGCTATGTGCCTCGGAATGTTTGCCTGTGGTAACAGTAATGCAAAAAGTAACAAGGCAACAGAAGAACAACCACAAAAAGATCGTGTGGAAGTTCTCTATTTTCACGGCAAACAGCGTTGCGCTACCTGTATGGCGATAGAAAAGAATGCCAAAGAAGCGGTAGAAGCACAATTTGCCGATGAACTGAAAAACGGAACAGTCGTTTTCAAGTCAATCGACATTTCCAAAGCGGAGAATGAGAAGATTGCCGAAAAGTATGAGGTTACTTGGTCGTCTTTGTTCATCTGCAAATGGAAAAACGGAAAGGAAACGCACGAGAATCTGACCGAATACGCTTTCGCCAATGCCCGAACTGCCCCCGATACGTTCAAGAGCGGAGTGATTGAAAAAGTCAAACGTCATTAAAATAGAACTTATGGAATGGTTACAGACATTGTTGGATAGCAGCACAACTCCTGCTTTGACTGCATTCCTATTGGGGTTGCTCACGGCAATATCTCCATGCCCTTTGGCTACGAACATAGCCGCTATCGGATTCATCAGTAAAGACATTGAAAATCGCCGCCGGATTTTCCGAAACGGACTCTTGTACACGCTCGGTCGTGTCATTGCCTATACGGTATTGGGTGTCGTGTTGATTTTGGTATTGAGAGAAGGGTCAAGCCTGTTCGGTATCCAGAAGTTTATCGGAAAATACGGAGAACTCATTCTTGGGCCGGCTTTGCTGTGTATCGGCTTGTTCATGTTGTTCGGCAGCAAACTCAAACTGCCCTCTTTCGGTTTCAAAGGGAATGGTGAGGAACTGGCCCGCAAGGGCGGCTGGGGCGCCTTATTGCTCGGAATATTGTTCGCGATGGCATTCTGTCCGACCAGCGGCGTGTTCTATTTCGGTATGCTGATTCCAATGTCCGCAACGGCAACCGCAGGCTATCTGTTGCCTGTGCTTTTCGCTGTCGCTACCGCATTGCCAGTCTTGATAGTGGCTTGGATATTGGCATTCAGTGTACAGCACATCGGTAGCTTTTACGGTAAGATGCAGACGATTCAAAAGTGGCTGAATTGGATTGTCGGAGGCGTGTTTACGGCCATCGGTGTATATTATTGTGTGGTTATGTATTTATAAAAGGTAAGAATATGGAAAACAAGAAAGAAAACAAAAAGGGATTTTGGGCATCGTTATTCTCTCCGAAACCTTGCTCTTGCTCATGCGGAGACAACCTGATTATAGAGGAAGAGGAAAAACCGACAGCCTCTTGTTGTTGCGGAGACAATGCAGCTACGACAAAAACGGGCATAAAAGAAGTAAAAATACTGGGGCCGGGCTGCGCCAAATGTAAGACAACCTATCAGGTTATCGAGAAAGTAATCAACGAGAACAATCTCGATGTGAAGCTCACGAAAATCGAGGATATTACAGAAATCATGAGCTATAATGTCATGGGAACCCCCGCAGTCGTAGTGGATGGAACCGTGAAAATAAAAGGACACGTTCCTTCAGAGAGCGAGATAAAACAAATATTTGGCATATAAGATGTGGCTATGGATACAAGGAAAGAATTGAAAATCCTCTTTTGGATGATCGCAGTTTTCGCGGCGGTCTTCTTCCTCCCGCTCGGAAGCGAACGGTTTATGACAGCCGTTGATGCTACCCTTGACCTTGCAAAATGGTATGCACAGGAACACGTCGTGTTGTGTCTGCTTCCCGCATTCTTTATTGCGGGTGTAATTGCCGTATTCGTCAGTCAAGGCTCCGTGCTTAAATACTTCGGTGCGAACGCCAAGAAATGGATCTCCTATACGGTTGCAGCCGTTTCTGGTGGTATTCTTGCTGTATGTTCATGTACCATTCTGCCGCTCTTTACGAGTATCTACAAACGGGGAGCGGGATTGGGTCCGGCTATCGCCTTTCTCTATTCCGGTCCGGCAATCAGTATCCTGTCGATTATCCTGACGGCACGGATTCTTGGCTTTGAAATGGGCGTTGCGCGAATAATCGGTGCTGTACTTTTTTCCGTCATTATAGGATTGGCAATGTCATTCATTTTCCGCAAGGAAGAGAAAGCCAAGAAAGAAGAACAGATGAATATCGTTCCGCCGCCCGAAAAACGCCCGATGTGGCAGACTTCGTTCCATTTCTTTACACTGGTTCTCATTCTCGTATTTGCGAATTGGGGCGCACCGGCGGCTTCCGATACAGGACTGTGGTACGGTATCTTCACTTATAAATGGTACATAACTGGGGCTTTATCGCTTTTGCTGTGCTGGTCGCTTGTCAAAATCTTGAAACTTCGTGTTTTGTGGGTGGCACTCGGTGCAGTAGCGACAGCTTTGTCCGCACTCCTTGCCAATCTGTTTATCGGCAATGCGAAACTGGTTCCGCTTGTACCGATGATTGTAGCGATTACCGCTCTTTCCGTCATTCTCTTGTTTGATAAGCGCGATGAAGAAAACCGGGAATGGGCGTTCGCTTCGTGGGGATTTGCCAAACAGATAATGCCGTTGCTGGCTATCGGTGTGGTAACGGCGGGCTTCCTGCTCGGTTCGACGCATGACAATACGGCTATCGCCGGTATCATCCCGAACAGTTGGATAGAATGGGCCGTCGGAGGTAATTCGTTGTTATCCAACTTCTTCGCCAGCTTTACCGGAGCATTCATGTATTTCGCCACTTTGACCGAAGTGCCTATTATTCAAGGTCTGTTGGCTTCGGGTATGGGCAAAGGTCCGGCTTTGGCTTTGCTGCTGGCAGGTCCGTCATTGTCCCTGCCGAATATGCTGGTGATCCGTGGCGTATTGGGAACAAAGAAAACGGTTGTGTATGTGGCTCTCGTTATCGTTATGGCAACAGTTTCAGGATTTGTATTTGGCAATTTCTTTTGATTTGCAATGAGAAAGATAGTTCTATTCATCATAAGTCTATTTATTGGATTCGAGGTTTGTTCCGCTCAAAAGGCGGAACAAACCTTTCCGATTACAGGAAAGCCTATCTTGACGGTATTTACCAATTATAAAGCCGGATTGGGAAATGTCAATAATGTATCCGGATTTAATCTTGACCGTGCTTTTGTCGGGTATGAAGGATTTTTTGCCAAAGGTTTTTCCGCTAAAGTTGTAATGAACGTAGAAACCCAGAGCGATGATAACGGGAATACCAAATTCAACGGATATTTGAAAAACGCACAGGTGGATTGGAGAGGATATGGTTTTTTCGTGTCAGTCGGCTTGGTAAACTTGAAACAATTTTCCGAACAGGAAAATTTCTGGGGACACCGATATGTTTTTAAGTCTTTTCAGGAAGAGTATGGAATTGCATTTTGTGAGGATATAGGTGTAGTAGCCGGATATGAATTTTCTCCGGTTATATCTGCTGATATTGCATTGACGAATGGTGAAGGTCGTAAGTTTAAGAATATGGACAATCATTACAAATATGGCGCAGGTGTAACTGTAAAGCCGATAGATGGTCTTATATTCAGATTGTACGGAGATATATACAATATACCTAAGTTTTTAACTGACGGGGATATTATTCAGAAAGATCAATATTCTCTCGCAACTTTCGTAGGTTACCAGAATCAATATTTTTCCATTGGAGCGGAGTATAACCGAGTCTTTAATTATAAATTCGATTCTAAACAGGATGCGAATGGATACTCTGCTTGCACTACAATCAATATAACGCCAAAGATGCACATTTATGGTCGCTTTGACTATTTTGATACCGCCGGGAATATGAAATATGATAACGAGGGACACGCCATTATTTGTGGATTTGAATATTCTCCCATTAAGCAGATAAGAATATCACCGAACTATCAAAGCTGGAAATCCTCAAAGGGTAAACGAGAGAATTTTCTGCTTTTAAGCGTCGAGTGTAAAATTTGAAAATTATATTATTTGAACGTCATGAAAGTATTGATTCTTTGTACAGGAAATAGTTGCCGCAGCCAAATGGCACACGGTTTCTTACAATCATTTGATGAAAATATCAACGTATATTCGGGAGGAACAGCTCCGGCAACACAAGTAAATGCCAAAGCTGTGGAAGTAATGAAGGAGGTCGGAATAGATATCAGTTCGCATGTGCCAACACATGTAAACACATACCTCCATCAGGAATGGGATTATGTGATAACCGTTTGCGGTGGAGCGCATGAATCATGTCCGATGTTTACGGGAAATGTACGCCATCGTCTGCATATCGGCTTTGATGATCCGGCAACAGCCACAGGTACGGATGAACAAATAACCGACAAATTTCGTCGTGTAAGAGATGAAATCCGAGAGAAATTCGCAGAGTTTTACATTACAGAGATTCAGAAAAAGGAACTTCCGAAATGTACCTGCGGAGGAAATTGTTAATATTAGACATCCAAATATATATATGAAAAAAGAAGGTATAGGTTTTTTTGAACGTTATCTGACACTTTGGGTAGCGTTGTGCATTATAGCAGGTATTGCAGTAGGACAATGGTTCCCCGCTCTTCCCAATGTATTAGGACGCTGGGAATACGCCAATGTTTCCATTCCCATCGCCTTGTTGATATGGTTGATGATTTACCCTATGATGTTGAAAGTGGATTTTCAGAGTGTAAAGAATGTGGGTAAACGTCCCAAAGGCATCCTCGTGACATGCATCACGAATTGGTTAATAAAACCTTTCACGATGTTCGCTATTGCTTGGGTATTCTTTTTCGTCTTTTTCAAGAACTGGATATCTGCCGATCTCGCAGATCAATATCTGGCGGGAGCTGTGTTGCTTGGAGCGGCTCCTTGCACGGCGATGGTATTTGTATGGAGTTATCTGACGAAAGGAGACGCTGCCTATACGCTGGTACAGGTAGCTGTGAATGATTTGATTATATTGGTAGCTTTCGCCCCTATCGTAGCGTTGTTGCTTGGTGTGGGCGGAGTCGCTATTCCGTGGGCTACTTTGCTGCTCTCTGTCTTGTTGTTTGTAGTTATTCCGCTGGCAGCAGGTATCGTGACACGTATATGTGTAGTCCGAAAAAGAGGCATTGATTATTTCAACAATGTTTTTATTCACAAATTCAATAAAGTAACCATCATCGGACTACTGCTTACGCTTGTTATTCTTTTCTCTTTTCAGGGGGAAACAATCCTTGCCAATCCGTTACATATATTACTGATAGCCGTGCCGTTGATTGTACAGACCATATTGATTTTTTTCGTGGCATACGGATGGAGTCGGTATCTGAAATTGCCACACGATGTTGCCGCTCCTGCCGGAATGATTGGAGCAAGCAATTTCTTCGAGCTGGCGGTTGCTGTTGCGATTTCGCTGTTTGGCTTACAATCAGGAGCGGCACTGGCAACCGTAGTCGGTGTACTGGTCGAAGTTCCCGTTATGCTGTTGTTAGTTAGGATTGCGAATAATACACGTCAGTATTTCAAGTAAAAAAGATATTCCATGAGAAAATACAGTTGCTATATCCCAGTAATTCTTATCCTTATATCATTCTGTTCCATAATATTATTTCGGGGAAGTCTGACCCGATATGCTTCCCGTATCATGACGAATGGAATGGAACCGGAAGAAAAGAGTATTGTTGAAAATATCATTTCGGAACAATATGATTATAGCAAAAACACGAAAGGATACGAATGTACATTTCTCGAATTTGGTTCGGTTGGTTGTAATTCCTGCCGCCAAATGGAATCTGTTATGGCTGAAATTAAGCAAAAATACAGTAACCGGGTAAAGGTGGTATTTATAAATGTAAGCCAAAAAGAAAACAGGGAATTGGTCGATTACTTTGGAATCGTGACGATACCCACACAGGTTCTACTCGATAAGAAAGGAAAAGAATATTTCAGGCACAATGGGTATTTGTCCGCGGATGATTTATCAAAACATTTCAAGTAAAAAAGAAAAACTTGTCATGCTTAATTGTTTTTTATATGAAAGGTTTGGTCGTTTAGACGATTCATCGTATTTTTGCGATAAATTAAACGTATAGAGTAAATGGCATATAGTAAAGCAAGCGATTTTGAAGAACGGGATGTAGTAGTAGCCCGTTTTGCCAAAGCGTTGAGCCATCCGGCACGTGTAGCAATATTGCGGTTACTTGCCAAGCAGACCGCTTGTTATTGTGGCGATTTGGTGCAGGAGTTACCTATCGCGCAGGCAACTGTTTCGCAACATTTGAAGGAATTAAAAGATGCTGGGTTGATTGAAGGAGAAATCACACCTCCCAAAGTCCGGTATTGCATCAATAGAGTGAATTACGATATGGCAAAATTGTATTTTGATAATTTATTTATTTAATTTTTTATTCACAAGTATCGTATATATACGATATACAATAACAAAAAAGATGAGCGATAAGAAAACAATTTGGTCGGTTATTGCCGGGATTTTATCTTCGGTATTTGCATTTTTAGGTATAGTGAGTTGTTGCGGTATGCCTATTCTTGCAGGAGTATTGGCAGCATTGGGCATTGGAGCCTCACAACTAAGTTTTTTTGCGGAATACAAGGGATTGTTTATTGCTTTTGCAATAGTATCCCTAATTTACGGATTCTATCAAGCATACTTTAAAAAAGGGAAAAGTTGCTGTGCTTCATCTGACACAAAAGAAAAAGCAAAAAAGAAATCCGTTTTACCCAAAGTATTTCTGTGGATCGGTACAATAATCACATTATTGGTTTTGTTTATGGAGACTCCTGAAAACGCAGGACTAGAAACATCTAAATGTTGTCCTTCGCAAGTTTCAAATCCTTGCGGTTCAAGATGCAATACAGAAAATTCAGCATGTTGTTCATCTTCTTCAGAAAGCCAGCAACCCTCTGGAGGATGTTGCTCTACACAACAAGAAAAAGTTCAAGAAAGCTGCTGTGATAACTGATCTATTTAAACATAAATAATATGAATACACTAATTGAAACTTTACAGTATTTCGTACTGATAACCATCGAATTAATTGCGCTTTTCATGTTTATTAGCGCATTGGTGGAAATAATTCTCATGTATGTACCGGAAGAGAAAATACGTAAAAGGTTGTCCGGAGCTGGAGTGTTCGGAAATGTTATAGCCGCAGGATTCGGTGCCCTGACTCCTTTTTGTGCTTGCTCAACAATCCCGATGACTGTCGGATTCCTGAATGCCGGTGTGCCGTTTGGCTCAACCATGTCTTTTTTGATAGCGTCACCGTTACTTAACCCAATCATTATAGGAATGCTCGGCGCAATGGTTGGAATAAAGGCTATGGTGGCTTATTTTGTCATAGCATTCCTTTGCTCTGTCCTATTCGGTTTTATCATGGAAAAGATGGGAATGCAAAAATATGTGAAGAATGTACGCCTAAAAACAACAACTTGCTGCTCCGCAAACGGACACGAGAATATTAACAAGCGTTCACTCCCATTCAAAATGAAAATCAAACTTGCATTTTCAAGCGCATGGGAAAGTCTTCGCCCCATAATGGGATATCTACTTATCGGTGTAGCTCTTGGAGCCGGCATATACGGTTATATGCCACAGGATTTCGTAATGAAAATTGCGGGACCGAACAATCCGTTCGCTATTCCAATCGCTGCCGTTTTGGGCATTCCTCTGTATATTCGTGCAGAGACTGCAATTCCAATCGGATTAGCTCTGATGAGCAAGGGTATGAGTATAGGTGCTGTTATCTCGCTCATTATTGGAGGAGCAGGTATGGCCATACCAGAAATGACCATGCTGGCAAGTATATTCAAGAAAAAACTTGTCGCTATGATTGTACTTGTTATTTTCCTAACAGCGGTCGTATCAGGATATTTGTTTAATGTTTTGTTGTGATTCAATATGGAAGGGATGAATGAATTTTGAACCTTATTATTTCTTCCAAAATCATATTTATGTTCTTGAAGGACAAATATTTCATAAGAATTATCGGATGTTAAAGGAATAGCATCTGATAATTCTAATAGTGGCGACAAAAATTGTTTTGAAGATGTTGTAGTAATGAAAAATGTAATAAATGATATTGTAATTATTTGCAATCAATTATTTTGAATATGAAAATTCTGCTACAACATAAGATAGTTACAGGATATTTATTATTGATGGTGGTCATCGGTTGTATGGTCGCCATAGTTTTACACGAACGCAAACGTGTGGCGGAGATAGAGCAAGAGTCGATAACCATATTTCAGACTCAAAGCAATATCAACACCACGCATCGCCATATCACAGTGCTTGCGACCCTTGGGGAGTCCGTTATGATGTGGAGCGATGAAGATTGTGACATATATCACACACGCCGTTTGAAAGCGGATTCACTGCTGCAAATCCTACGTGAACAATGCAAGGAATTTGTACGACCGGAACAGGTGGATTCCCTCAGTACCCTGCTGCTCAACAAAGAGGAACATTTGTTTCAGATGAACAGGATATACCGGGAACAGAAGCACATCGACAGCCTGTTGGCCAACCAGTATTCACTCGTTACATCACAAGCTAACGAACCCCGTACAATAATCCGGAAAAAGAAAGGGATAGCCGGATGGTTCGGAGGCAAGGAAACCGTACAACTGCCGCCTGCCAATACAAGAATGAAAGCACGGGGTAACGAGCTTATTTCCTTGCAGGAAGAACGTAGAAAAAACATAGAGACCTACACGGACAGTTTGCGGTTACACAACCGTGAACTCAACCGGAAATTACGCTCGTTGCTTATAAGTTTGGACGAGCAGGCATTGATCGCACTCCAGAACAAGGAGATCCGTTTGAAGGACTCATACGAACATTCCACCCTTGTAATAACTGGTCTGATAATCTTCTCCATCATCCTGTTGATTGTCTCGTACCTGATTATTCAGCGCGATATACGGGAAAAGGCGAGAAATAAAGAACGTCTGGAAGAAACGATAGGGCAGAATACAGCATTGCTGGAAATGCGCAAAAACATTATCCTGACCATATCCCATGATATCCGGGCCCCGCTGAACATCATCAGCGGCAGTGCCGAGCTGGCCATGGATACCCGTGAGAAGAAACGCAGGAACTCCCACCTGAATAATATCAGGATTGTCTGCAAGCACGTGGTACACCTGCTCAACAACCTGTTGGACGTGTACCGTCTGAACGAGGCAAAAGAAACCCGGAATGATGTCCCGTTCAGCCTTAATGACTTGCTCGAACGTGTCGCATCGGGCTTTTCCCATGTAGTCACTAACAAGGGAATCCTGTTCAGGCCGGATTTCAAAGATACCGATGTCAATCTGTATGGAGATGTGGACCGCATCGAACAAATAATGGATAACCTGCTGACCAATGCAGTCAAGTTTACTGAATCCGGAGCCATCGAACTGAATGCCTGCTATCATGACGGTGTATTGTTGTTAGAGGTAAAGGATTCAGGCATCGGTATGAGCCCGGAAACGCTTTCACGCATATTCCGACCGTTTGAACGCCTGACTTCCGCAACGAACGTGGATGGTGTCGGGCTTGGATTGCCTATCACGAAAGGGATTGTCAGACTGCTCGGCGGGGAAATAAACGTAACGAGTGATATAGGACAAGGTACAACTTTCCGCGTGACCCTTCCTCTCAATATAACAGATGAACCGGTGGAGAGCGAGAACAAGATACTTCCGCACCCGGAACATCTGCCCCAAAATGTGCTTGTAATCGACGATGACACGATGTTTCTTGACGTGATAAAGGAAATGCTGGAGCGTAACGGCATAACCTGTACTTTATGCCGGACAGCCAAAGAGGTAGTCAAAGCAATACGAAGCAAAGATTATGACCTATTGTTGTCTGATATACTGATGCCAGGAACCAGCGGTTTCGATTTGCTGGACCTGCTCCGTAACTCGAATGTCGGGAACTCCCGTGAGATACCGGTCATAGCCATGACCGCACGGGGCGACAGGGAAAAAGATGCGTTCCTTAATGCTGGTTTTACAGAGTGCATCTACAAGCCGTTCTCTTCAACGGAACTGCTCAGCCTGCTTTCTACAATAAAAACAGGTCGAACGGAAGAAAAACAGAAAGCGGACTTCAGCATGATACTCGCGGAGGTCAGCGACAAACCTAAGACACTCAGGTCTTTCATTGCCCAATTGAAAAATGACCGCAAGGAACTTGAGGTTGCCATGAGACATGGTGACAGACAGAGCCTGCGTGAGCTTACACACCGGATGCAGCCGATGTGGGAGTTATTGCAAACCGAAGATGTACTGCTTGGCTTACGTTCCTTATTGAAAAAAGACGATTACAATGCCAACGAGTTGACCACTCATATCCAAAAAGTAATAGATACCGCCTCTGTACTTATCACAGAGACAGAGGATGAGATAAAAAAGCTGACGAATGAAACGGAAGATATTAATAGTTGAAGACAACATAGGCCTGTCGCAGATGCAGAAAGACTGGTTCGGACAGGCCGGATATGATGCCATAACGGCGATGAATGAACCCATCGCCAGGTCGCTTATACGCAAAAACAATTTTGACCTCATCATATCGGATGTGAGATTGCCCGAAGGGGACGGAATTTCCCTTCTGAAATGGCTGAAAAAGGAAAAGATGGATATACCGTTCATCATCACGACGGAATATGTCTCTGTGCCCGATGTGGTACGCACCATCAAATTGGGTGCAAGGGATTATCTGCCCAAGCCTGTACACAGGGAACACCTGCTGGAACTGGCTGAGGATATATTCCGTCCAATCGCGACCAGATGGGAGCAGAAAAGGGAATTGCTCAAACGTACATGCCCCAAGATGCTTGAAGTGGAACGGTGCGCAAAATTGGTTGCCCCATCCGATATGTCAGTACTGATACTCGGTGCAAATGGGACGGGAAAGGAATCCGTGGCACAGAGCATTCACGAGGGCAGCGAACGTGTAGGGATGCCTTTCGTGGCTGTCAACTGCGGTGTGCTGCCCCGTGAACTTGCGGCTTCCATGTTGTTCGGGCACTCAAAAGGAGCTTTTACCGGTGCTGACACGGCAAAAGAAGGCTTTTTCGACATGGCGAAAGGCGGTACTTTGTTTTTAGATGAAATCGGGACGATGCCTTTCGAGATACAATCCATGCTGCTTAGGGTATTGCAGGAAAATACCTATATTCCCATCGGTGGGAACAAGGAGCGTGTCGCGGACGTGCGCATTGTGGCCGCGACGAATGAAAATATTGAAAAAGCGATTTTGGAAGGCCGGTTCAGGGAAGACCTTTATCACCGTTTAAACGAGTTTGAAATCCGGCAGCCATCCTTGGCGGAATGCCCGGAAGACATCATACCTTTGGCCGAATTTTTCCGTAAACGCTTCTCGAAAGAACTGAAACGGGATACTACCGGTTTCTCTGATGCGGGTATGTGCAGGTTGCGTTCTTATTCCTGGCCTGGCAATGTCAGAGAGTTGCAGAACATAGTAAAAAGAGCCGTGCTGCTTGCCGAAGGACCGCTACTGGATTTTGCGGATTTGGAAATGAATAGACAGCCGGACAAGGTGGCCTTGGTTCCTGCTCCTGTCATATCCCCGTTGAAAGATGAGGAGAACGAAAAAGAAACTATCATCAATGCACTAAAAGCCTGCAACGGACATCGTGAACAAGCGGCACGGCTGTTGAAAATCAATCCGTCAACACTGTACCGGAAAATGAATAAGTACAGGTTAAAATGAACAAGTATTTATGATTGTGACATTTAATAGGACAAATAGAATACAATAACGATTGAAACTGTTTTCTATATGGATGAAAATTCGTAATTTTGCAAAAGATTGAACGGGTCATGGGCTCGTAAAATCTGAACATAAAAAAAATAACAGCGGAGTCTAATCGCCCTGCTGATTATATACATAAGTCGTAAAACGTCTCGGACGGGAATCTGACAAATTCAAAAATACAGAGGCTTTTGCGTGTAGCTTATGCTATGCTTTATAGCGTGAGCTCATGCAAGTTTCTGTATTGGGCTTTGTCAGAGCCTCCGTCCGAAACCGCGTGAGTTTCACGCTTTTCTTTATAACAGGAGGAAGTATGGCAAAAGTGCAAATCATAACGGCAATGACATTGGACGGCTTTCTTCCCGGTGAGGACGAGGAACTGTTCAAATGGGTAAAGACGGACAAACGGGGTTTCCCGTTCTGGCGCGGGAGAAGTACTTTCATGCTGCCCATCGGCTATCCCATGTTGGATCTGATTTGTGAAAAGGACGAAAAAGACGCTTCCTGTATCTATACAGCGGAAATCTCAGACAAGGAAAGTCTTGAATTACTGCATAGCCTTTCCATCTATCATCTCATTGACGAAATTGTAGTCTATATCCTTCCCCTGACATACGGGAAAGGGAGTGCCGTCCTCCGGCAGTTGCCCGCCACCCGTTGGCGGCTGCATGAATCCACCATCACCCGTAACGGCATCTGCCGTTTGGTTTACTGTAAATCCTCGCGATAGTCCATTGCATCCTGCAAGGAAATCTTGCAAAATGCAAGATTCTCCAAATCACCATTTTACACTATAAAAACTTTATTTCATTGATATACAATATTGTATCAGTGTTTTTTGGTGCCTATCGGTGTCATTGGTATGCTGTTAGCCCTTTAATATGATATAACCTGTTGCGCGACAAGGTGTAAGCAAACGATTATTTACACTCAAAACAGTTTAGTCATGTTACAAATAAACAATGAGACCGCCCACAAGATGTTCTTCCAGATCATGGAACGGTTTGACAAGATAGACCGGACATTGGAACGCATGAACAAGCTGAAGGATTGTCTGGACGGAGACACGCTTTTAGACAACTACGACCTGTGCCAGTTGCTTGGCATCACCAAACGCACGCTGGCGCGTTACCGCCAGAAGAAACTCGTCACCTATTACATGATTGATGGGAGGACCTACTACAAGGCCTCCGAAGTGGAAGCCTTCCTTTACCAGAAGGGTAAGTCGCTACCGGCGAAATACAGGCCCCAGGCAAATGTTTAATTAAAACAGGAACAAGGATTATGGAAATCATATGTATCGACAGACAGACTTTTGAAGAACTGCGTGTCCGCCTTTGCGAGTTCGAGGAACGGTTGACACGTGTATGCCGTCCGGATAAAGATCTCGGACTGAAAAACTGGCTGGATAACCAAGAGGTATGCGAGGTGCTGCGCATATCCAAAAAGACCCTTCAGGTGTACCGTGCCAAAGGCATCCTGCCTTTCAGCCGCATCAAGAACAAACTCTTCTACAAGCCTGAAGATATACAGAGATTATTGGAATTGAATTATCATCCTTTAATAAAGAACAAATCATGAGTTATCATTTTATAGACAAGAAAGACCCGCGCATCGACGTGATGTTTCAAGGGATGGAAAAGATGGAGAAGATGCTCGCCAGAATGGAAGATGTCCCCAAATCCCTCTTCAACGGGGAACGCTTCCTCACGGACGAGGAACTTTCCAAAATACTGCGGGTAAGCAGGCGCACATTGCAGGAATACCGTACTTTCGGGGTGATTCCCTATTACATGGTACAAGGGAAGGCTCTTTATAAAGAATCCGACATTATGAAGATTCTGGACGATGCCTACAAACGCTGCCGGGAGGAACAACGCTGGGTATAGCCACGTACATTCAGACAGAAACGGAGAAACGACTGCCCGAACTGCAAGTCGTTTCTCCGTTTTTTCATTTCATACGGTCTGTGGTTTTCTTTTCCGTTTCTTTTTTGCGGTGAAATCCTCTTCGCAAAGGTCAATCTGACTTGCAAAGCCTGTGGATCTCAATTTCTTCATGTCCTCATCCACTTTATTATCCGTTACCTGCGCATAGAGTTGAGTGGTGGAAATGGACGTGTGTCCCATCATGCGGCTGACCGTCTCTATTGGCACACCGAGCGAGAGGGTAACATGGGTGCCGAAATTATGCCTCGCCTGATGAAAGGTCAAATCAAAGCCATAGGCCTTTCCCAACTCACGCGTCAGCATGATAAAATATCCGCGTGTGTAAATGTTGAATATTTTATCCCCGGTTCTTTGGCCGCGGTATTTCTCGATGATCCGGAGGGGAATATCCAGCAGACGGACAGAAGAAAGCGTGTCGGTCTTCTGCCTGTGGATATGAATCCACCAGGTGCCGTCCTCTGCCTGCGTAATATCATTTATTGACAGTTTCTTCAAATCCGCATACGCCAGTCCGGTGAAAGTTGAGAATATGAACATATCCCTCACGAATTGCAGTTGTGGTTTCTCCACCGGTGTGGTCATCAATGTCTTGAGATCCTCCAGTTTCATGTGGCGGCTCTTTCTTTTGGGCAGTTCGGGATGCAGGCGGCAATATGGGTCACGGCGCAATGTCCCCTGGCTGACCGCCCGCATCGTGAGTTTCTTCAGACGATACAAGTGTTCATGCACGCTCTTGGGTTTCAGGTTGCGGTCCGTGCGCAGGAACAGCTCGAAATCATCGTAAAACACACGGTCAAGGCTCCGCAAAGTCACATCCTCCACGCCTTTCTTTTTCTGAATAAAAGCGGAAAGATGCTTGTATGACCGCTGGTAGGAATCGTATGTCTCCTGTATGCGGTCTATCCCAACACGCTTCTTGAACTCCTCGTTATGTTCCCTGAACAAGGCAAGCAGCGTAAGCGGTTTCTGACCTATGCCTTTGACGGCATTCTTGACAAGTTCCGCCGTGATAAAACCCAGACTATTCTTTATCCGATGGTAATGTCCGGTTATCTCGTTTGTCAGATCATCTATGGCGCGGTTCACGATAACAGCATTTTCACTTCGCCCGATGGCATGGCCTTTATCTGGATTCCAGATGGTGGGATTGACGGAAACTTTAGTCCCTATCTGTACCCATTCCGCATCGATGCTTACCTTGCACAAGAGTTGGCACATCCCGTCCTTGCGAACTTTCGTGCGGTTGATATAAAATAATACGGCAAAAGTGCTACGCCGTTTGGTATTCTGGTTTTCTGCATTTTTTCCCATGTTCTTGTCTTTTAAGAGATAATCAAATTACTACGGTGAAGTGTTCCGATATTTTCCGGTTCAAAGTCTTTGTATCTGAATCAATCTTGTTGTCTGTCACTTTCGCGTAAATACGTGTGGTTTCAATCTGTCTGTGTCCAAGCATCTTACTTACGGTTTCAAGAGGAACCCCATGTGAAAGGGTGATTTCAGTGGCGTAGGTATGTCGGGCCGCGTGAAATACCAGCGGACGATTGATCTTACAAATGCGTGCAATCTCTTTCAGGTAAAGATTCATGTTGGAATTACAATACATCGGTAGCAGCCTGCTATCAGAGGCGGTATCGCTATACTTTTTAATAATCAGCAAAGGCAAGTCCAATAAGGGTATCTCAAATTCTATTTTGGTTTTCTGTCGGGCACTTTTAATCCACCATGTACCGTCTTCCGCAAGCGACAGGTTTTCTTTTGTCAGCGAGCACATATCCCTGTATGAAATACCGGTGAAGCAAGAAAACAGGAACATGTCACGGACAAGGTAAAGAGTCTGCTTGTGAAGCGGAGTGGTCATGAGCCGTTGCAGTTCCACATCGGTAAGGTATTTTTGTACCGCTTTCGGACGAATCGGTTCGTAACCCATGAACGGATAAGCGGTAATGATGCCGTCCGCAATGGCCTCGCCCACGATGGTTTTCAGTTGGACGGTCAGGTTAATGACTGTCCCGGGAGCAAGATGGCGTTCGGTACGGAGGTACAGGTCGTATTTGTCGATGAAGGAACGGTCCAATGCCGAAAAAGGAATATCCGTCAGCCTGTATTTTTCTTGCAGGAAGTTCTCTATATGCCTGTATGTATTGCGGTATGCTTGCAGGCTTTTGGCTGTGCGGTTGACCCCGACTCGCTTTTCAAAGTTGTTGATGAATTGCTTGAAATAGCTCAAAAGCGTTTCCTGTTCGCTTGCCATTCCAAGCAAAATGCTTTTTACTTCCTCGGCGGTCACACCGTCACGGACGGCAGACTGCTCGCTATAGATACTCAATGCCATCGCACGAATTTCATCCAGCCGGTTATTGATTTCCTTCGCCGCCACACTCTTGCCAGAGGCACGCCCCGAAGCCCACCGAGATTGCGGCACTTTCATCTTCACACTGAATGCCGCTTCGGAATATTTTCCGATGTTCAACTTGGCCATTACGGGACAATTCCCATTGGCATCCGCCTCGCTCTTTTTCAGGTAGAACGACACCTTCACATTTGCCTGATTCATAACCAATTCCTTTGTTTGCAAAATTATTATATAGCGAGCAAATGAAAGGCATGAAAAATATAGCGGAACATGGAAAAAAGCCCCTCGGTTCGCAGGCAAAGCCTGTATTTTTTCCTATACGGAAAATTTTGACTAACTTTGCATTAGCAAAAGATAGACAGAAACAGCGTTCCTTGCGGAGGCGAACAGGAGAATAAAACAGTTTTGGAAGTAAAATCCATACCGATTTTTAATCCCGAAAAGGCAACGGATAAGTAGCGATTTGTTCTCCTGACTCCCTCAAAAACGGCTAAAAGCCGCTAAAGGAAGAATATGGTACAACGCTACATATCCCATTCGATTCCAAACACTTTGCATTATTCCTCCGAAATCCATCCGTATGTGGGCGAGTTTTCATATCTTTGCACCACAGGAACAAAACCATCAACCGAAACTATTATGACAAAGACAGGAATGGCCCGAATGTCTGCAATGCTGATATCGATAATGCTTTCAGCCGTGGCGATATCGTCGTGCGGAAGAAAAGAGAGTCAGACGGCGGGCGCAAACGAGATATACAAGCCGGAGTATGCCGGCGGTTTTGAAATCGTATGCGGCGATGACTCCGTGGCGACGCTGATAATTAAAAATCCGTGGCAGGGAGCTGACAGTGTCACGATGAGCTACCGCGTGGAGAAGCCTGCGGAGAGGATTGTGGCTATGTCGTCGACTTTCACCGCCATGCTCGAGGGTCTGGGTGCGACCGACAGGATTGTTGGTGTGTCAGGACTCGGTTTCATATCGAGCGATGCTCTGCGGAGCCGCGGCGACAAGGTGGCCGATGTGGGTTATGACAGCAATATCGATTTTGAGAAAATCGTCATGCTCAACCCGGATGTGGTGCTGCTGTATGGAGTCAACGGTCCGAACGTGATAGAGGCGAAACTCAAGGAACTGGGGATACCGTATGTCTATATCGGGGACTATCTCGAGGAATCGCCGCTTGGAAAAACGGAATGGGTGGCAGCCATCGGTGAAATAATCGGGAAACGAGAGGAAGCGATTGCGCTTTTCGACAGCATTGCCGGACGATATAATGCGCTTAAGAGCCATTACAGCTCAATTGCCGACAAGCCCGGTGTGATGGTCAACGCGCCCTACGGCGACAGTTGGTGGATGCCGTCAACGAGCAATTATATGTCGCAACTTATCGCAGATGCCGGCGGTGATTATATCTATAAGGAGAATACCGGCAACCGGTCAAAGAACATTGACATCGAGGAGGCCTACATGCTTGCGGCAGAGGCCGATGTGTGGATTAATCCCGGACAGGTGTCATCGGAAACGCAACTCAAAGCTCTGGCGCCGCGGTTTACCGACACGAAGCCTTTTGTCAATGGCCGTGTCTACAACAATAACCGCCGCAGTTCGCCCGGGGGCGGAAATGATTTCTATGAGTCGGGGGTCATGCATCCCGATGTTGTGCTTCAAGACCTGATAAAAGTGTTTCACCCGGATTCGCTCGACGGATATGAGACCGTGTATTATCAATGCCTGATGCACAATTCTTAGAATATTCTTTTAATTATTCAGTTATTTCTTTTAGACTATTTACAATGAAGGGGCGGACCACCATAATGTTTATCACGCTTGCAACGCTCAGTGCGCTGCTTCTGCTCGTCGATATAGGGGCAGGCTCCGTGAAGCTCTGTATCGGGGAGGTGGCTGACGCGCTGACAGGCCGCTGCGACAATCCGGCAATCAGCAAGATTGTGATTGACATCAGGCTTACGAAGGGGATTGTTGCGATGATTGCGGGGATTGCGCTGTCGGTGAGCGGCCTGCAGATGCAGACACTGTTTCGCAATCCGCTTGCCGGGCCATACGTGCTTGGGGTGAGCTCGGGCGCATCATTGGCTGTGGCGCTTTTCATATTGGGCGCTCCGCTTGCGGGAGGGGTGACAGGCACGGCGGCCTCGATAGGCATGACAGGTGCGGCTCTTGCGGGTTCGGGAATTGTGCTTGCCCTTATAGCATTGGCAGGAAGGCGCATCAAGGATATCATGGTGGTGCTGATACTTGGCATGATGATATCGTCTGGGATAAGTGCGATAGTGCAGATATTGCAGTATATGAGCAGCGACGAGGCATTGAAGTCGTTTGTGATATGGACGATGGGTTCGCTGGGCAATGTCACCGGTGAGCAACTGCCGGTGTTTGCCGGCACTATATCGGCAGGACTTGTGCTTGCCGTGGCCACAATAAAGCCCCTTAATCTGCTGTTGCTTGGCGAGGAGTATGCGGTGACTATGGGATATGACCGGCGCCGCAGCCGCACGATGGTGCTTGTGTCGACGGCGTTGCTTGCCGGAGGAGTCACTGCATTCTGCGGGCCGATAGGATTTATAGGACTCGCACTGCCACATGTGGCAAGAATGATATTCAAAACAGCCGACCACCGGATACTGATACCGGGAGCGGCGCTTACCGGCACTACGGTCATGCTCGGGTGCGACATCGTGTCGAAGCTTTTTGTGGTACCCATCAATGCTGTCACCGCCTTGGCCGGTATTCCGATAGTGGTATGGGTTGTATTCAGAAACAGACAGATCGCAGTATGATAGAACTAAGGAATGTAAGCACGGGATATGGCAGCCGTGAGCTCGTGAAGAATGCCGACGCGCTGTTTGCGCCTTCGACGCTGACAGCCCTGACAGGCCGTAACGGTTCGGGAAAGTCGACGTTGCTGCGTGCGATAGCAGGGCTCGGCAAAATCACGTCGGGCGATATTGTCGTTGACGGCAAGACGCGTTTTTCATCGGCGTCCGAGCGGGCAAGGTCGATTGCGTTTGTCAATACACAGAGGGTCAGGATTGCCAATATGAGATGCTGCGATCTGGTGGGGCTCGGACGTGCGCCCTACACTGACTGGGCCGGACGGCTAAGCGACTATGACAAAGATATAGTCGACAGGGCTCTCGCCATTGTCGGGATGAGCGACTACAGTTCACGCAGTCTCGACACCATGAGCGACGGCGAGTGTCAGCGTGTCATGATCGCACGTGCTCTCGCTCAGGACACCCCCAATATATTGCTTGACGAACCGACTTCATTTCTTGATTTGCCAAACCGTTACCAACTCATGGAACTGCTTGGCAAACTTGCTCACGAGCAAGAAAAAACAATACTGCTGTCGACCCACGAACTTGACATTGCGCTTGCCTGCGCCGACAATATCGCGCTGATTGACACTCCTGCGCTGAAAGTGCTTCCGGCTTCGGAGCAAAGCACACGGCAAACGGTGGCGGAGTGTTTCGGCATCGGCCGATTGTGAAAAGGGGATTGCTTTCAGCGGAGCGAAAAGATGTTGCGCCAGAGCGAGCGGACGGGGGTCACGAGCGGGCGGAACTGCTCTTTGTCGCCGGGTATAAAGATATTGAGGCCGTGGCGATGACATTTGATATCCATTATGTCGTCAAGAATCATCGGTTCGCCGTCGATATGCGCGGGGCCCTCGTTCGGGCGATAGATTACGGCTGCCGGGGCACGGAGCGAATGTATCAGTGTGTTTGAGTCGATGTAGCCTGTGAAAAGGTCCATGCCTACCATAGCGGTGTCAATCGGCGAGCCCTGATGTATGATTATTATGTCAAGGAGACCGTCGGTAATCGAGGCCTTGGGCGCGATATAGGCATTGTTGCCGTATTGCGACGCGTTGCAGCAGGCCACCACAAAGGCTCGTTCTGTCAAAATCTTGCCGTTGGCCGAGATTGTATACGTGTCAGGCTGATAGCGGAGATATTGCGTGAGAGCGCTCTTAAGGTATGTGAAGAGCCCTCTGCGGCTCTGTTTGGCGAAACTGTGTGACACCGCGGCGTCGAAACCGACTCCGAATGTGCAGAAAAACGGGAGATTGTTGACCGTGCCGTAGTCGCATCTGGCCACTATGCCCCGCGCCACGACATCGAGGGCTGCATCGACGCTGACAGGGATACCGATATGACGTGCGAGCCCGTTGCCTGAGCCGGAGGGTATTATTCCGAAAGTGATTTCAGAACCGCATAGAGCCTGTGCCGTCTCGTTGACAGTGCCGTCGCCGCCGGCAGCCAGCACCACATCGTAGCCTTTGTCGACAGCTTCTGATGCGAGACGAGTGGCGTCGCCACGACAGGTCGTGAAGCGGACATCGAGGTCGTAGCCGGCTTTAGACATGGCTTTTTCAACCTTAACGTCGAGCCCTGTCTTTTTCGCCGTACCCGATATCGGGTTTATTATGAGCATTGCCTGAGCCATAGTAAGAAACTGCCAAAAATTATTACATATACTTACACTCCACAAAAAAACGGAAAATATGACAAAAAAACAATAAAAATGGAAACATCTCGTTAAATAGGATATGAAACGCGTTAACCACATACTGCTCGCTTTAGCCGCCATAATCGCCGTCATATCGGGGAGCGGTGAAGTCTGCGCGCAACATCTGAACGACAAACTGCTCAACCGCCCGTATGCCGACATGCGCCGCTGGCACCTTGGTTTTTCGGTAGGATTGCACACTCAGGATCTGCGGTTCACCCACAACGGATTTATCACTCCGGAGGGGGAATCATGGTTTATCGAGCAGCCCTCGTTTCAGCCCGGATTTAATGTCAACGGTCTTTTTGACCTGCGGCTGAACGACTATTTCAACGTGCGTTTCACTCCGGGACTATATTTCGGCAACCGCGATTTACGTTTCAGGGAGGTCAATACCGGCGAAGAGCTCAAGCAGAGTCTCAAATCAGCCTATCTGGCATTTCCGGTAGATTTGAAATTTTCGGCATTGCGCCTGCGCAATCTGCGTCCGTATGTCACTGCCGGCATAATGCCCGCCGTCAACCTGACACGCAAAAACGGGGAATATATCAAACTGAACAGTAGCGATTTTTATCTCACATGCGGATTTGGCTGCGATCTCTATCTCCCCTATTTCAAACTTATACCCGAGGTAAAATTCTGCTTCGGTCTTGTCGATGTCGTCGATCACAAGCGCCCCGACCTTACCGATGACCCGGCCAAACAGAAGTTTACCCAATCGCTAAAGAAAGCGGCATCCTCGATGGTTGTTTTCAGTTTTTATTTCGAATGACACGAAGCGTTAACGACATATTATCATTATTATTACGACTGGCCATTGTGCCGGCGATGTTGCTTGCCGGTATATGCGCCCACGCCCAGAGCGACGCGCAATTCTCTCAGTATTACCAGATAAAGAACTACTATAACCCGGCAGCCATAGGCACTTCCGATCTGCTTAACATACGTGGCGGCGCACGTCTCCAGTGGGTGGGTATCGACAACGCGCCCAAATCGTTTGCCGCCACGGCTGAAATGCCGTTCAAACTTTTCAAAAAGCGTATAGGCGTGGGAGTACTGATGCAGCAGGAGAGCCTGGGTCTTTACAAGAACCTCACGGCAGGTGTGCAGGCTGGTTACAAGATAAAGCTCTTCAAGGGAGAAATGACAGCCGGCGTGCAGATCGGATTTATAAACCAGTCGTTCAAAGGCTCGGAAGTGGTGCTCCCCGACGATGACAACTATCATCAGGGCACCGACGAGGCAATCCCGACGAACGATCTCAACGGAAACGCTTTTGACATCGGAGTCGGAGTGTATTACACGCGCGGCATCTGGTGGGGAGGCCTTTCGATGACACATGCCACGCAGCCGGTCATAAGCCTGAAATCAGACACAGGCGACAACTCGCTCGAGCACAATTACGAATTTCAGGTGGGGCGGACGCTATATTTTATGGCCGGATGCAATATTCAGATAAAAAATACGTTATTTGAAGTGATGCCGTCAGTGCTGGTCAAGAGTGATTTCACCTTCACCACCGGCGAGGCCACCGCCAGAGTGCGTTACAACAAGTTTCTCACCGCAGGCATAGGCTACCGCTACAACGATGCCGTGACAATCAGCCTCGGCGCCGAGATAAAAGGCTTCTATCTGGGTTATGCCTACGATTACGCCACTTCGGCCATCGCCAAAGCCTCGTCAGGCAGCCACGAGATATTCGCGGGCTACTCGCTCAAGCTGGATTTCTCGGAAAAGAACAAGAATAAACATAAGAGCATACGCATACTTTAAGACATGAAACGAACATCTCTTTATCTCCTTCCGATAGCAGCCACGATGCTTACAGCAGCATCATGCGCCACAGGGTCACGCAATGCCAGCGGCGGTGAAGTCACCGGCGTAGGAGGCATGTCGTGGATCGAACCTACACCCTACGGCATGGTGCTTGTGTCAAGAGGCTCGATGGAAGTGGGAGCACAGAAGGCCGACAGCGCATGGAACCTTCCGGCATCGGCACGCGGCATCTCGGTAGATGCCTTCTGGATGGACGAGACTGAAATCACAAACTCCAAGTATAAACAGTTTGTATTCTGGGTACGCGACTCGATAATCAGGGAGCGTCTCGCCGACCCGGCCTACGGCGGCAACGAAGCATTCAAAATCGAGGAAGACAAGGAAGGAAACCCCATCACGCCCCACCTCAACTGGAGCAAGCCCATACCGTGGCGCAACGCCAACGAGGACGAGCAGCGCGCCATCGAGAGCGTGTATCGCACAAATCCCATCACCGGACAGCGCGAACTCGACCCCGAGCAGCTCAACTACCGCTACGAGACCTACAACCACACCGAAGCGGCCAAGCGCAAACACCGTCTTGACCCGCGTCGCCGCGAATATAACACCGACAAGCCCACACCAACGGCAGTGCCTGTCATCTCAAAGGACACCGCATATATCGACGACGAGGGTGAAATCGTGCGCCGCACCATCACACGCGGCCTGACCGGCGACTTCGATTTCGTCAATACATATATAGTAAATGTATATCCCGACACCACGGCATGGATCAATGACTTCGACAACGCCTACAACGAGCCTTACGTGCGCATGTATTTCTCTCACGGAGGATATAACGAATATCCCGTTGTGGGGGTGAGCTGGGAGCAGGCCAACGCATTCTGCAACTGGCGCACCGACTATCTGCGGCGCGCACTCGGACGCGAGGGTGTCTATGTGGAGCCCTACCGTCTGCCTACAGAAGCCGAATGGGAATATGCCGCCCGCGCCGGAGTCAACGAGAACATGTATCCATGGGAAGGCGACCTGCCGCTGAGCGAAGACAAAGGCTGTTTCTACGCCAACTTCAAGCCCAACGAAGGAAACTATGTCAAGGACGGACAGCTGATAACATCGCGCGTAGGCACATATTCGCCCAATGATTTCGGACTCTACGACATGGCCGGTAATGTCAGCGAGTGGACATCGACAGCCTATACGGAAAGCGTGTCGAAACTTACCAACGACCTCAATCCGGAGTATCGTTACGACGCAGCTCAGGAAGACCCTTACAAGATGAAGCGCAAAATCGTGCGCGGCGGCTCATGGAAAGATGTGGCCCACAATATCCGTTCAGACATACGCATGTGGGAATATCAGAATGAACAGCGCTCATATATCGGCTTCCGCTGCGTGCGCTCGCAGATAGGATTTGCCAAAGGCAACAAATTGAAATAAGGCTTTCCGGCAGCCATCGGCCACGCCACGGCTGCCCTAATGAAATCAACCATATACAATCGAGAAAAAAGAAAATAGATCGCGATGGGAAAAGTAAAAAGATATAAAAACCGCATAACCCGCTTCCTGCAGAGCGACGGAGGCCAACGCTTCTTCAACTTCGCCTACTCGATAGGCGCGGCAATCGTAATCTGGGGCGCATTGTTCAAGATACTGCACCTGCCCGGAGGCAACTTCCTGCTGTCGCTCGGTATGGGCACAGAGGTGCTGATGTTCGTGCTGTCGGCCTTCGACCGTCCGCCACGCGAATATCACTGGGAGGAAGTGTTCCCTTCGCTCGATCCCGACCGCCGAAACGGGGAGAATGCCGATGACGGGGAAGGCTTGCTTTCGCAGGGCGCAGGCACGGGCACAACTGTGATTGTCACCGGAGGCGGAACACACGCACAGGCGCCGGCACGCAGTGTCAGCCCCGAGCAGGCAAAAGCCGCCGCAGGCATTCCCGGCGACATAAATCTCACGGAGGAGGATTCACGCTCGCTGTCGGAAAGCATCGCAAAGATGGCCGCCGCTTCCGACCAGCTCGCACGTATGGCCGAACTCACCACCGCCACACAGAAATATCTCGACCAGATGGCAAGCATTGCCTCGGAAATGGAACATCTGCGCACTACGACAGCGGCCCTCAACGAGGTGTCAGACGTGCTTCTCGACAGCTACCGCGCCATCACCGAGAACTCCGAGAACATAACCCGCAGCTCAAGCGGATATGTCGAACAGATGCAGGATCTCAACCGCAACCTCACCGGACTGAACACCATCTACGAGATACAGCTCAAGAGTGTATCGTCGCAGCTTGACTCAATTGACCGTGTCAACCGCGGCATCAAGGATATACGCGACATGTACGAGAAGAGCTCAAGCCAGAGCGCACGCTACGTGGAGGAGACGGAGCGCATGGCCCACTACATGCACCAGCTCAATGCCGTGTATGAGAAGATGCTGACAGCAATGACCGTCAACATGTACCGCCAGCCGATATCAGTCGACACTCCGGCGGCCGGAGCCAACGGCGCGCAGGTGTAACTGCGGCTGACGGCACTTGCCGCATGCCTCATCCCCTACCCCTCAAGCCATCAGTCAACTTATCCTAAAACGAAAGATATCAAAACGGCAGCCACGACACTCCGCACCGCGGACAACAGCCGCCTACGAAACGTAAAATATAACAATGGGAGCATCCAACAATCGACTATCGCCACGCCAGAAGATGATAAACCTCATGTATATCGTGCTGATGGCAATGCTTGCGCTCAACGTGTCGAGCGACGTGCTTGACGGCTTCACGCAGGTGAAGGAAGGATTGGTACGCACCAACGACAACATAGAGCAGCGCAACGCCTCTATCATGGGGGCGCTCGAGGCATTCAGCCGACAGAACCCCGAAAAAGGTCTGTCATGGTATCAGAAAGCTTTCGAGGTGCGCAGCCAGACTGCACGAATGTATGAACTGGTCGACTCGCTCAAGGAGCAGATTGTGAAAAAGGCCGACGGTGCGGAAGGTGATGTCGACAACATCATAAACCGCGAGGATCTCGACGCCGCCGCGCTCATAATGCTCGAACCCGCCACACGCCGCGGGGCTGCGCTGCGCGAACAGATTGACTCATACCGCGGCTATATCACATCGGTCGTGACCGACTCGGTAAAGAGCGCGAGCATCGAGCAGGCTCTGTCGACCGCACCGGTGCAGCGCAAAGGTGAAATCGGCGAAATGAGCTGGGAGGAATACAAATTTGAAAATCAGCCCGTAGTGGCAGCGATAGCTTTGCTCACCAAGCTCCAGAACGACATAAAATACTCCGAAGGAGAGGCGCTGCAGTCGCTTCTTGCCAATGTCGACGCCGGCGATGTGCGCGTCAACGAACTGAATGCGTTTGTGATACCCGACTCCCGCTATGTGATACGCGGGGGCAAATACCACGCCAACATAGTGCTCGCGGCAGTCGACACCACTCAGCGCCCCAACATCTATATCAACGGCAAACGGCTCGGAGATAACGGGCTGTATGAGGTCACCGCAGGCTCGGCAGGCAATTTCGACTACAAGGGATATCTCGAAGTGCCCCACGGTGACGGCACTTTCACACGCCATGACTTTTCGTCATCCTATACTGTCATCGAACCTACCGCCACCGTGTCGGCCACAATGATGAATGTGCTTTATGCCGGTATCGACAATCCGATAAGCATATCCGTGCCCGGTGTCGCCAATACGGGAGTGAGCGCTACCATGACCAACGGCACACTCTCCCGCCGCGGTGACGCATGGGTGGCACACCCCGGCAAAGTTGGTGAAACAGCCACTGTCACTGTCACCGCCGACATGAACGGCAAAAAGACAGAAGTGTCGCGCACTGAATTCCGCGTGCGCAAACTGCCCGACCCCACTCCGTTTATCTCGTATAAGGACGCCGAAGGCAATACGGTGCGCTACCGCGGAGGTGGCCGGGGCATAGCCAAGGCACTGCTTATGCAGGCCCCCGGACTTGAGGCCGCCATTGATGACGACCTGCTCAATATCTCGTTCAACGTGCTCAGTTTCGAGACCGTGACATTCGACTCCATGGGCAACGCACTGCCCGAAGTGTCTGACGGCAACAAGTTTTCATCGCGGCAGAAATCGCAGCTGCAGCGTCTCAAACGCGGCAACCGCATCTATGTGACCCGCGTGAAGGCAGTCGGACCAGACGGTATCACCCGCGAGCTTGCTCCGCTTGAGATAATCATCAATTAACCTGAATATAAAAGAAACATTATACAATGAGTGTATTTAAAAGACATATCACAGTTGCAGCCGTGCTTCTGGCAGCGGGCACAGCCGCCATTGCACAAGACTCGTCGTCGAGTTCGGTAGTGCGCCGCGGCGGGTCTGACCGCAACCGCAAGGAGCAGGCTCAGCCGGGAGTGACGGAACGCATGCAGAAATTTTATGAGGAGTCGCCCAGAAGCGATGCCGACATGCAGTGGATGCGCGTAATCTACCGCGAACTCGACCTCCGCAAGCCCAAAAACGCCTCACTCTACTATCCTGAGGATATCATCGACGGCGATAAAAACCTGTTCCGCATCATCATGGAGCAGCTTGCCGACAACCGCATCGCTGCTTACGAGTATCTTGACGGACGCGAGATATTTTCCGACCAATACAAACTCAATGTCGGCGACATGCTCGACCGTTTCCACATATATCATACGGCGGCAAAAGGCTCGACTGAAAAAAATCCGCGCTATGTCATCGAAGAGGTCGACGTGCCCACCAACGAGGTGCTGTCGTATTATATCCTCGAACGCTGGGAATTTGACTCTCGCTCCAACAACATGCGCACACGCGTCGAAGCTATCTGCCCGGTGCTCCACCGTTCGGGCGACTTCGGGGGCGACGCCATGAAATATCCGATGTTCTGGGTGAAGATGGACGCCCTGCGCCCCTATCTTTCGCAGCAATATATCTTTGTCGACGACGACAACAATCTCCCCAAATACACTCTTGACGATTTCTTCGCCATGAACATGTATGACGGCGACATTTACAAGACCCGCAACCTGCGCAACCAGTCGATGATGCAGATGTATCCCGACCCCGACGATCTCAAACGCGCTCAGGACAGCATTCAGAACCGTCTTGACACATACGGCGACAAACTGTGGGTGCCCTCGCGCGAAGAGGTGATAGCTGCAAGAGAGGCTCGCGAGGCAGCGGCCGCAGGTGACTCTATCGTCATACCCGACCGCGATGCCGCTCCAAAATCGGCGCGCTCGTCGCGCGCACGAAAAGCGCCCAAGAAGAAAGAGCCTAAAGCTCTAAAGCCCAAATACAACACCAGCAACTCAGCCGTGCGCTCGGTGCGCCGACGCAAATAACGCAAATAACAGCTGATAGCCACCCTATACAGGGCATGTCATTATCAAAAAGGCATGCCCTGTTTCCGTTAAAAAAGGATGTGAGCCATGCCGCATGGCAATCTGCTCAAAAACACAATCAGTGTGCAAAAGGTTAAGGTTGTGTTAAAGAACATGTTTTTCAGATTTTTTTACTATTTTTGCATAGAAAACAATATTCAGACATTATTACAACAATATAATAAATATCATGGCAAAGATTCACGGAGCCGTTGTGATTGACGAGGAACGCTGCAAGGGATGCGACCTGTGTGTCGTGGCATGTCCGACCAATGTGTTGCTGCTCAAAGACAAAGAGGTCAACGACCGCGGCTATCATTATGCCTATATGGCTCAGGCGGAAGCATGCATCGGATGTGCGGCCTGCGCCACAGTATGCCCCGACGCCTGCATTGAAGTATATCGTGTGGTCGAGAAGTAACACTAAAAAGACAGAAAAATTATGAATGAAGATATCAGACTGATGAAAGGCAACGAGGCGATAGCCCATGCCGCCGTGCGCTATGGCGTCGACGGCTACTTCGGCTATCCCATCACCCCCCAGTCGGAAGTACTCGAGACCCTTGAGGCGCTCATGCCGTGGGAAACGACCGGAATGGTCGTGATGCAGGCAGAGAGCGAGATTTCATCCATCAACATGGTATATGGCGGCGCCGCCACAGGCAAGGCTGTGATGACATCGTCGTCAAGTCCCGGCGTATCGCTGATGCAGGAAGGCATATCATATCTTGCCGCGTCAGAGCTTCCTGCCCTGATTGTCAACGTGATGCGCGGAGGCCCCGGACTGGGCACCATCCACCCTTCGCAGAGCGACTATTTCCAGGCGACCAAAGGAGGCGGCCACGGCGACTACCATCTTATAGTGCTGGCGCCATCGTCGGTGCAGGAGATGGCCGACTTCGTGGGTCTGGGCTTCGACCTCGCATTCAAATACAGGACTCCTGCCATGATACTTGCCGACGGCGTTGTCGGACAGATGATGGAAAAAGTTGTGCTTCCGGAGCAGCGTCAGCGCCGCACGGCAGAAGAGATACGCACACAATGCCCGTGGGCGCTCACCGGAAAAACTGCCGACAGAAAACGCAACGTGGTCACCTCGCTTGAACTCGACTCCGCAATAATGGAGAAAAACAACGAGCGTTTCCAGCGCACATACAAGGAAATAGAAGCCAACGAAGTGAGATATCAGGGATATCACCTCGACGATGCCGAATATCTCATCGTGGCATTCGGTTCGATGGCACGTATCTGCCTCAAAGCGGTGGAAGAATCCCGCAAGGCAGGAGTGAAAATCGGACTGCTGCGCCCGATAACCCTCTGGCCGTTCCCCTACGAAGCCATACGCAACGCATCGGAGAGTGCAAAGGGAATACTCGTGGCAGAGCTTAACGCCGGGCAGATGATAGAGGATGTGCGTCTTGCGGTGCACGATAACGTGCCTGTGGAGCATTTCGGCCGCATGGGTGGCATAGTGCCTAATCCGGCGGAGGTGCTCGGCGCATTCACCGATAAATTCGGGGTGAAATTCAACGATCAAACAAATTAGACATGGAACTGAACCAGATCATAAATCCTGCCAACCGGGTATATGCCCGTCCGGCTCTGCTTGACGACAACACGATGCACTATTGTCCGGGCTGCAGCCACGGAGTGGTGCACAAGATAATAGCTGAAATCATCGAGGAGATGGGACTGCAGGAAAACACTATCGGCGTTGCGCCTGTTGGTTGCGCCGTGTTTGCCTACAACTATATCGACATTGACTGGGTGGAAGCCGCCCACGGACGTGCCCCCGCCCTGGCATCGGCCATTCAGCGCCTCAATCCCGAGAAACTCGTGTTCACATATCAGGGCGACGGCGACCTCGCTGCAATCGGCACGGCAGAGACCATCCATGCGGCCAACCGCAGCGAAAACATCGCAATCATATTCATCAACAATGCAATCTACGGCATGACCGGCGGACAGATGGCTCCCACCACACTCGAAGGACAGAAAACCGCCACCACACCCTACGGACGCCGTGTCGACCTCAACGGCTACCCGCTCAACATATCAAATCTGCTCGCGCAGCTCGACGGCACCCACTATGTCACCCGTCAGGCAGTGCACACGGCAGCAGCCGTCAGAAAAGCAAAAAGCGCCATTAAAAAAGCGTTTCAGAATGCACTCGCCGGCAAAGGCACCTCTGTGGTGGAGGTTGTCGGCACATGCTCTTCCGGATGGAAAATGACACCCGACGCCTCCAACAAGTGGATGGAGCAGCACATGTTTGAGAAATATCCTCTCGGCGACCTCAAAGATGCCGGAGAAATAATACCGAAATCGAAATGAAGGAAGAAATAATCATAGCCGGATTTGGCGGACAGGGAGTGCTCTCGATGGGCAAGATACTTGCTTACGCGGCGTTGATGAACGATATGGAAGTGACCTGGATGCCGTCATACGGACCCGAACAGCGCGGCGGCACGGCCAATGTGACCGTAATAATCAGCGACGAGGAGATTTCATCGCCAATCGTCGACACCTACGACACTGCCGTGATACTCAACCAGCAAAGTCTCGACAAATTCGAAAGCCACATAAAGCCAGGCGGGACACTGATATACGACCCATACGGCATACACCGCAGCCCGGCGCGCACCGACATAAATATCGTAAAGGTCAACGCTATGGACGCATCAATCGAACTCGGCAACGCCAAAGGCTACAACATGATATTGCTCGGCGCGCTTCTTAAACTCAAGCCTGTAGTATCGCTCGATGATGTGCTCCGCGGCCTCAAGAAAGCGCTTCCGGAGCGCCATCACCATCTGATACCCGCCAACGAGCAGGCCATACTCAAGGGCATGAGCCTCCTCTAAGAGATATCAGCTCCTCTCTCTCCACCAATCATTTCTATTTATCTCAATCTCACATAACCCCCCACAGCCTGACCGTCATCCCGCAATCAAAGCAAGAGAGATACGGCTTCCGGCGCGGTTGTCTGCCTGATCTGACAACACCACTTTACTGACGCCATTAATGAAGGAATTTTTCAAAATACTGCGCCGCTTCGTGCCGCCTTACAAGAAGTATCTGATACTCAACATATTTTTCAATATACTGGCGGCGTTCCTGACACTGTTTTCATTCGCACTTATCATTCCCATTCTGGAGATGCTCTTCCAGGTGAAAGAGCAGACATACGAATACATGGAAATGGGCAGCGACTCGCTCAAAGATGTTGTTGTAAACAATTTCTATTATTACGTGCAACAGGCAATCGCTGATCTCGGACAGTCAAACACCCTTGCCATTCTTGCCGTGATGCTGGTGCTGATGACCCTGCTCAAGACCGGCGTCACATATCTCAGTTCCTACTTTATCATACCGATGCGCTCGGGCATCGTGCGCGACATCCGCAACTACGTCTACGACAAAATCGTGCGCCTGCCAATATCATTCTTCACGTCAGAGCGCAAAGGCGACGTGATGGCGCGCATGAGCGGCGACGTGGCCGAAATCGAAAGTTCGATAATGGCGTCAATCGACATGTTTTTCAAAAACCCTATCATGATTATTGTGTGTCTGTTCACCATGTGCATGATATCATGGCAGCTGACCCTGTTTGTGTTCATCCTGCTGCCGATTGCGGGCACTATAATGGGCAAGGTGGGCAAAAAGCTGAAACGCAAGTCGCTAGAAAACCAGAATCAGTGGGGAGTGCTCATGTCAAACATTGAGGAAACGCTAGGCGGACTGCGCATCATCAAGGCCTTCAACGCCGAAGAAAAGGTCAGACGCCGCTTCCATAAGGAAAACCAGGAGCTCTACAATCTCAGCAACAAGGTAGCGCGCCGTCAGTCGCTCGCCCACCCGATGAGCGAGTTTCTCGGCACGACTGCGATAGCCATCGTGCTGTGGTTCGGCGGTTCGCTGATACTCAACGGCGCCACCTCGATGACAGCATCGTCGTTTATCTACTATCTGGTGATTTTCTATAACATCATCAACCCTGCCAAGGAATTGTCGAAAGCTGCGTATTCGATACAGAAAGGCATGGCGTCGATGGAACGTGTCGACAAGATACTCTCAGCCGATAATCCCATCAAAGACCCGGCCAGCCCCACTGAAATAAAGAGCCTCAAGGGCAATGTCAGCTATAAGAACGTAAGTTTCAGCTACGGTGCCAATGAAGTGCTCCACAACATCGACCTCGAAATACCGGCCGGCGCCACCGTTGCCCTCGTAGGCCAGTCAGGCTCGGGAAAATCCACACTCGCCGACCTGCTGCCACGTTTCTACGATGTGCAGCACGGCAAGATCAGCGTCGACGGAGTCGATGTGCGCGACATGCGTGTGCACGACCTGCGCTCATTCATGGGCAACGTCAACCAGGAAGCAATCCTCTTCAACGACTCATTCTACAACAACATTACCTTCGGCGTGGAGCACGCCACGATGGAACAGGTGGTGGAGGCTGCGAAGATTGCAAACGCCCACGAATTTATCATCGAGTCGGAACAAGGCTACGACACCAATATCGGCGACCGCGGATGCCGTCTGTCAGGCGGCCAGCGCCAGCGCCTGTCAATAGCCCGCGCCATTCTCAAAAATCCGCCGATGCTCATTCTTGACGAGGCTACCTCAGCTCTCGACTCCGAAAGCGAGAAAGTTGTGCAGGAAGCTCTCGACCGCCTTATGAAAGACCGCACGACGCTTGTAATCGCGCACCGCCTGTCGACAATACGCAACGCCGACCTTATTTGCGTGCTCCACGAAGGACGCATTGTCGAACGCGGCACCCACGATGAGCTCCTTGCCCTCAACGGCTACTACCGCCGTCTCGTCGACATGCAGAAATTCTGATTACACGATCAGTCACGGCATAAGACCTCATTCCCGCAAATCAGAGGGTTGCATAAGAAAATGCTCCAAAACGTCCGATAGCCAAAATCAATTTCACCCCTGCCGACGTTATAGTTTTATTCTATAACAGACAAAGGCTATGATTGATACATTGGCTGGAATATTGAGGGATTATCCGACTATCGCACTGTTTCTCACTGTCGGAGCGGGGTTTCTTATCGGAAAGATACGTATAGGCAACTTCACCATCGGCAGCGTGACGGCTGTGCTTCTCGTGGGCGTATTGGTCGGACAGCTCGAAATACCGATGTCCGGACCTATCAAAATGTTCTTCTTCATGCTGTTCCTGTTCTCGATAGGCTACAGCGTCGGCCCCGACTTCTTCAAGTCGCTTCGCGGACAGGGGGCTCGACAGGCTCTTTTTGCGGTATGCATGAGTTGCACCTGCTTCGCCACCACTCTCCTGATAGCCAAAGTCATGGGCTACACCAAAGGTGAAAGTGTCGGGCTGTTTTCAGGCTCGCAGACATGCTCCGCGTTGCTGGGCGTCGGCACTGAGGTGATATCGCGCCTTGACATTCCCGACGACATAAAATCCGGACAGCTCAATATCATCCCCGTGTGCTACGCCGTCACCTATATATTCGGCACACTCGGCACTGTCGTCATATTGGGCAGTCTCGGCCCTCGCCTTCTCGGCGGCCTGGCAAAAGTCAGGCAGCAGACCGCTCAGCTCGAACGCATGCTCAACAACACAGGCAGCTCCGGCAACGACCCTGCGCGCATCGATGCTCTTCGGGCTGTCGTTTACCGCGTCTACACCGCGACATCCGAATTTTTCGACACTCCGCGCACTGTCAAGGAAGTCGAACGATATCTCCGGAGCCATCACCGCGAAGTATATATCGACCGCCTGCGCCACGGCGACGACATATCGGCGCCGCGCTTCGATGTCGAGATTGTCAGAGGCGACCGCATCGTCGTGTGCGGCCGGCGAGAGTTCATCATAGGAATTGAAGAACTTATCGGCGAGGAAAGCGATGACACCACACTCCTCTCCTATCAGCTCGACCGTGTAGCCATTCTCGTGACGAAAAAAGAATTTATCGGAAAATCCATATCTACGATACGCCGCAACAAATATATGCGCGGAGTCGTAGTGCGCGATGCCGTGCGCGACGGCAAATTCATCGACATCGGCCTCGACACCACATTCCGCCGCGGCGACCGCATCACCGTCGTCGGGCAACCGCAGAGAGTCAGCAATGCCGGACGCCACATAGGCCATATCGACCGTCCGAGCATATCCAGCGACCTTATGTTCGTAGGTCTTGCCATCGCTGTCGGCGGCATACTCGGAGCCATGAGCATCTGGATTGGCGGAGTCCCCGTCAGTCTCGGCACAAGCGGCGGTGCATTGCTCGCCGGCCTGATATTCGGATGGTTGCGCACGCGACGTCCCACATTCGGCCACATTCCTCCGGGCGCACTGTGGATAATGAACAATCTCGGTCTTAACGTATTCATAGCCGTCATAGGCATCGAGGCGGCGCCGACCTTCGTTGCCGGGCTGAAATCCGTAGGGCCTATGCTGCTTGTCGCAGGCGCTGTCGGCACTACAATACCGCTCCTCGTCGGCCTTTGGCTCGGACATAAAGTGTTCAGATTTAATCCCGCGATAACACTCGGCTGCTGCGCCGGCACCCGCACATGCACGGCGTCGCTCGGAGCGGTGCAGAACGCTCTGGGCAGCACCCTCCCGGCCATCGGCTATGCCGTGACTTACGCCGTAAGCAATATTCTCCTTGTAATATGGGGACTACTGACCGTGATGCTCGTCTGACCGCGGCCTGACTGTCATCGCCGTCGCCTCGTAAAGCATATACAGCGGCACAAACACTACGAAAAGTGTGAACGGATCGCCCGTAGGGGTTATCAGCGCCGCAAGCACCAGCAGCACCACTATGGCATGACGCCTGTATTTGCCGAAAAATTCGCGCGACACAAGCCCCATTCTTCCCAGAAGCCACCCGAGCAATGGCATTTCAAACACAACACCCATAACAAGGATAATCACAGTAAAATTATCCATATATGAGTCAATAGTTATCGTATTCGGTATCAGTTCGCTGAGCTGATATGTAGCCAGAAATCTCAATGTCAGCGGGAAAATCAGAAAATATCCGACTGCCACCCCAAGATAAAACATCACGTTGCCTGCGACAAACGCCCGCACCGCATGCCTCCGCTCACGCGGATAAAGACCCGGACGCACAAAACCCCACAGCATATATATCACCACCGGAAATCCTGTCACAACTGCCAGCTCGAACGACGTAGACAGGTGTATAGACAGTTGCGATGCCAGCCGGGTGTTGATAAGCGACATCTCAAACGGCTCACCGGCAGCGCCTGATATCGCGTCAAACAGCCGGTAGAGCGGGAAAACGTCATGACACGGAGCAAGTATCACCGCATCGAATATCTGTGGCATGAATATAAAAAACAGCACCGACAGCGCTGTAATAAGCCCTCCGATACGAAACAGCACACCTCTGAGCACATCGAAATGCGCCCAGAACGACATCGAACCGCTGCCTTCAGCCGACACTTTATATTCCTTTAAAAACGGTTATCCGCCTACGACCGCAGGAGCACGTTCACTCCTTGTCGCTGTCTTTTTTGCCGGCGGCGTCATCTTTAATTTCATCGGCAACATCGTTGAGCCCCGCTTTGAAACTCTTGATGCCCTTGCCTATCGAACGCATCAGCTCCGGTATGCGCTTGCCGCCGAACAGCAACAGTATCACCACCAGTATTATTATCCATTCCCAACCGCGCAGATTGCCTAAAAATGCCGTAATCATCAGTTTATATTATAAGAGTATGTTTACTTCTAAAGTAAATTAAATATTTGAGTATGTTCTATTAATTTTTGATTTCATCACAAAGAATCTTTTGGGCTCTTTTTTAAAGATTTCATCAGTCACGATGCCCGCATCGCTCCCTCTTCAACTTTAAAAAAGCCCTCCAAAATCTCTCTTTGCGCTAAAATCATTTAAAAGTAAACATACTCTAAGATTTCTTTTGCAAAAATAATAAAATTTCCGTTCTCGCCCATCCCGCACGAATATTATGACATCAGGGATTGAGCAGATCGGGATTATAGTAGTCAAACACATCGCGGGCAAGCTCGAGAGCATGCTTCGCACCGCTGTCGGGATTGATTGAAACCGCCGTCTCGAAATCGGTCACTGCCGCCGAATAGTTCTGCATTCGCCACGACAACTTCCCGCGCACAAAATAAGCCTCGTCATCTCCGGAATTATCAAGCAGATACAGATTTATTTCCGCAGCCGCCTCGGCAAAACGATTTTCATCAATTAATTGTTGTATATTTGGTAAAGAGGTCATCAAGTATTAATTTTACACGAAAATACAAAAAGTTCAACTATTATGCCAAGGTTTTTCAGTTTTCTAACATTATTTATAGCATTGTCAGCATTTACCGCAAAGGGAGCTGACCCCACCGCCACCGACTATTCCTACTCCCAGTGCATGGGTTCATGGCTTCCCTACCCCGCGCCTGACAATGCGATTGACACACCCGATTCGCTCACGGCCGTGTTTATCAACCATGTGGGACGCCACGGCGCACGCTTCCCGTCATCACCCAATTCCACCTACGCCCTGCGCAGAGCTCTTGAACGCGCCGACTCGCTCGGCACAATTACACCCGCCGGAACCCGCCTGCTCGGACTTACACGCTATGTGTCGCAGCGCGCCCACAACTACTGGGGTGCACTCGACTCGCTCGGCATGGCCGAACAGCGCGGCATAGCATCTCGCATGTTTATCAGCTACCCCGACCTGTTTGTCAACGGCAACGTTTCAGCAATCTCCTCCTACTCTCCACGTTGCTTGATGTCGATGTATTCTTTCACCCATCAGCTCGACCGCCTCAACAACAAGGTTGAGATCATAACCTCATCGGGGCGTCAGAACTCGCAGCTCATGCGTCCGTTCGACCTCGACACCGACTATATCGACTTCATGCGCTCAAAAGTATGGGAAACCCCCTGGAGCGACTACGCCGACACCCGCATAACCGCCGCTCCGCTTCGCAATATACTCGGCAAGAACTATCCACTGACGCTCGCCGAAACCCGCAGTCTCGCCATCGACGAATACCACTTCCTCGGCGGCCTTGCAGCCATGGGCATCGAAGTCGACCTCAGTCAGTTCCTTTCACGTGATGAGATAAACGCTCTTTGGAGCGTTTACAACCTGCGCCAGTATCTGCAGCGCACTGCTTCGGTGCTGTCATCGGTGCCGGCCGACATAGCGTCGCCTCTCGTGCTCGACCTCATACGCACCACCGACGCTGCCGTGGCCGGAAACTCCGATGCCACCGTGCACCTGCGCTTCGGCCACGCCGAGACTCTGCTGCCCCTATTTTCGCTGCTGCGCCTGCGAGGAGCATACTATCTGACCAACTACTACGACACCGTCGCACAGCATTTCAAAAACTTCGACATTGTGCCGATGGCGGCCAACCTGCAGATGATTCTGTTCAAATCCGACCGCGGCGCTTACTATGTGCGTTTCGACCTCAACGAGCATCCTATACCCCTGATGCCCAACGACGAGCGCATCTACATCCCATGGAGCGAGGCGCGCGAGTATATGGTGCGCTGCCTGCCTCTCGCACAGCAGCCGTAATCAGCATCTGCGGCAAAACCTTTTTCACCGTCGAGGCGTTATAATGTCATGAGAGGGAATTTACTTTTAATCGTTTCTGCTGTGGCAGCCTTTCACGTTTCGGCTGCCAACAGCTTTTTTGAAAACTCCGGCAACAGTGACTCATCACGTATCACATCTGTCGACGTGCTGCTGGAGCGACTGGCCGGATTGCAGGATTATTCCGCATCGGCCACCTACAGCGTGCTCCTGCCGTCGGCCGAAAATGAGATTGTCTATGATGTGGAATTGCAGTCGGCAGCACCGACCGATACTCTGTCGCCATGCGGCTATCTGATATCATGGAGCGTCAATGCCCCGACGGGCAAATCCGCCGGATTCACCTCTTACTCCGACGGCAACCACTTCAGCTACTCCGACGAGCGACTGCAGGAATATCACTTCGACAACGACTCCCTGCCGTTTGTAACCGGTCGCGGCGGCGTGCAGCGCAATGCCCGATTTGCCTCCATCCTTCCGGCTTTCATTGCCGGAGAAATAGGCCGTATGACCGCCGACAGTGCATACACCTTCACATTCAATCCCGATGCATGTTATTCCGGACACTCGGCAGTCCGTCTCGATGCCGTGGAGTCGGTCAAAGGCTATACCGCCCGCGAGCTGTCTTATATTTTCGACGCCATGACAGGCTCTCCGCTCCGCATTTCTGTAGAGAGCAACCCCGGCTCAATTTCCGAGCAATCTGTTACAGTTGACTACGGCGTCCCTCTCGCATCACCTGTCGCCGACTTCTCCGAGGCCACTTTGATAAGCCTTTATCCCGACGTTTTCGAACGTTTCCGTCAGGGCAGTTTCCGACTTGAAAACCTGCCCGGCACGGCAATGCCCGGCTTCTCGATGCCCACTCCCACCGGAGAACGCTACACCTATCACCGCGGCGACCCGTTCAACCGCCCTACCGTAATCGCAGTCATCGACCCCGAAGTGGCATCTGCATCGTCAACAGTTCAATCCATACGCGATGCCGTCAACGCCCTGCCTTCTGCCACCGACATCATCTGGGCTGTCAAATCACGCCATATCGATACTATAGAGCAGCTCCTCGGCTACGGTCTGCGCGAAGACGAGACCATACTGACCGGCGCAAACTCCATCATACGCGACTGCGGCATCACGGCGTTCCCGGCCATGATTTTCATCGACAAGACAGGCACAATCAAATCCGTACATATCGGAGCCAACAAAAATCTTGCCGAGATTGTTATGCAGAAGGTGGCACTTATGTAAAGTGCCTGTCAACCGATTAAACTAAAATTACGATATTATGGAAACTGTTTTCTTTAAAGGCACACCATGTCACACCTACGGAACAATGCCCTCCACCGGAGAAAAGGCACCATGTTTCACTCTCGTTGATCCTGACATGAAGGAACTGCGTTGCTCCGACTATTGCGGACGCCGCGTTGTCCTCAACATATTCCCGTCGCTCGACACTCCGGTCTGCGCCGCATCTGTAAGACGCTTCAATCAGCTTGCCGCCTCGCTTGACAACACATCTGTGCTGTGTGTGTCGATGGATCTCCCTTTCGCTGCCAAACGCTTCTGTTCGGCCGAAGGCATTGAGGGCGTCACTGCCGCATCTGCCTTCCGCTCGCCGATGTTCTGTGAGAAATACGGCCTCGAGATTGTCGACGGACCGCTCGCCGGACTCCTCGCCCGTGCCGTAATAATTCTTGATGAGGACCGCAAAGTAATCTACTCACAGCTCGTGGGTGAAATCACCGACGAACCTGACTACGACGCCGCAATCTCCGTCCTCAAAGGCAATAAATAAGCGCAGGCCTTGTTGTAACAAAACTTTATACTGTATGGGCGCTCAGACTGTGCGCTCATACTTTTTATTGGCAATTTTCCGTATTACGCCCCCGTTGCCAAGGCTACTTATCAGAAGCGATTGATGATGTCGGCGATGGCATGTGCATCTTCCTGCGTCGTGCAGCTCGATATCGGAAGTGACAGCACTGTCTCTCCTATTTCCTCGGCCTGACATGCCGCGTCGCCCGCCACTCCGTAATCCGCCCCGGCCATGCAAGGCTGCCTGTGGGGTGGCACGGCGTAATGTATATCGGTCGCCACACCTGCCTCCGAAAGATAATCTCTCAGCATGTCGCGGACGGCGCATCTCACCACATACTGGTGCCACACCATGTCACAGCCGCCAACCGAAGGCTTGATTATACTTTCATTATAGATTTCACGGTCATATATCCCGGCAATCATGCGCCTGTGCTCATTCTCGCGCTCAAGATAAGGCAGCTTGACATTGAGCACAGCAGCCTGCACCGGGTCAAGACGGCAATTGCCGCCGATATAGATATTATGGTAACGGTAATCGCTGCCGTAGTTTGACAAAGCCCTGACCCTTTCGGCAAGGTCACGGTCATGGGTGACAACTGCGCCTGCATCGCCCATCGCGCCTAAATTTTTTGTCGGATAGAACGAAAATGCCCCGGCATGACCGAGACCTCCGGTCATATATGTGCCCGACAGCCCTGTCGTAACGGCCCGCGCCCCTATGGCCTGCGCATTGTCTTCTATCACAAGCAGTCCGTTTCGCTCCACAAAATTCTTAAGCGACTCATCCCAGCATGCGCGCCCGTAAAGATGCACCGGCATGACGACACGCGTGCGCGGGGTCAGCGCCTCGTCAAGCCTCGATGTGTCGAGATTGAGCGTCGCGGGGTCTGCCGGAGCAAGCACCGGCCTCAGCCCTGCGTCGATGATAGCTAAAATTGAAGCGATATACGTATTCGATGCCACTATCACCTCATCACCTTTCTCAAGATCGCCGCGGTCAACCCATGCTCTCAATATAAGCCTCAAGGCGTCGAGTCCGTTGCTCACACCCACTGCTTCCTGTGCACCCGTCAGCTCGCAAAGGCCTGACTCCAGGCGGCGGCACTCCTCACCGCCGACATATCGGCCGGAGGCTATGACCCGTGCCACAGCCTCCTGCACCTCTGCCATATAAGGCGAGTTTATCATGCCGAGGTCAAGAAATGTATATTTCTTCATTACTGCTTGTATAATTCTTTGTAACGGGTCATCGAACGGCAATAATCATCCTCACTGTAAAGTTCGGATGTAAGCACCAGGCTCACTGAGCCCGATGAAAAATTGTCAAGCGACCGCCATATTCCGTTTGGTATATAAAGCGCCTTATACGGACGGTTGAGCGAAAACTTCCGCTCGTCAACCCCGTCGGTCAGTGTCACGTCAAACGATCCCGACGCCGCGATGATAAATTCATGAGCCTTGAAATGCGAATGCCCTCCGCGCTCCGAGTCACCGGGCACATCATAGAGATAAAACACACGCCTGACAGGAAAAATATTGTCAATATTGTCAACGGCCGTAAGCGACCCGTTAGGATGGCAATGACGCGAAAGCTCCACAATCCTGCAATCGTCAAGACTGTGACGTGGAGAGATGTCAGACTCCCACGACGGCGCGATGGCACTGCCTGAACCGGCTCCGACACCTTCCGACAGAAACCTGCGCCATTCTGAAAAATCTCTTACATAATCCCTCTCGTCATAACATGTCGACGACAGCACCAGAGCTACCGAGTTGGTCGAAAAATTATCGAGCCTGCGCCACGTCATCGGAGGCACATGCACGCCATAAAACGAACGGTTAAGATGTATCCTCTCCTCACCGTCGCCGCTGTCGACAACCACGTCAAACGAGCCCGACAGCGCCACAATCATTTCCGACGCGCTCCTGAATGCGTGTCCGTGGCGCTCCTCGCCTCCGGGCACATCATATATCCAGTACGCCCGCCTGATTTCAAACGGTATCTGCGCGCCATTCTGTATAAATGTCAGATTGCCGCGCGGATCAAATATTTTTGGCAAAGACAGCACCTCAGGTTTATTCATATACTGTAAGTCGAAAAATTATTTTATATTATCAGCGAGTGATTTTTCGAGAGATTTTCGCTCGAAGCAGGATGTGACATCTTCCGGTTATTCATAACCCCGCACGCCGGGCATATCGAGGCGTGCGGGGTCAGATGTCTCATTATGTAACCCGCCTTACTCGGCTACGCCGTTATCGGCAAGCGCTATAAGATACGCACCATAGTCATTCTTGGCCATAGGCGCGGCTATCTCCCTGAGTTTGTCGGCATTGATGAAACCGCGACGGAATGCGATCTCCTCAAGCGCTGCCACATAAAAGCCCTGGCGCTTCTGTATCGCCTCGATAAAGGCCGACGCCTCCATCAGTGAGTCAATCGTTCCCGTATCAAGCCACGCAAATCCGCGGCCGAAACATTTCACATTCAGGCGTCCGGCCTGAAGATAAGCGTCATTCACCGAAGTAATCTCAAGTTCACCGCGGGCCGACGGCTTCACGTTGGCAGCGATATCCACCACATCGTTGGGATAGAAATACAATCCGACAACGGCAAGATTGCTCTTGGGCTCAAGCGGTTTCTCCTCGATTGAAGTGGCATGTCCGGTCTCGTCGAGCGTAACAACGCCGTAACGGTTGGGATCTTTCACCTGATAGGCGAATACTGTTGCCTCGTTTTTCTTCTCGGCGATGGAAAGCGCTTCGCGGAGCAGTCCTGTAAAGCCCTGGCCGTAGAAAATATTGTCGCCGAGCACAAGACACACACTGTCATCTCCGATAAATTCACGCCCGATGATAAATGCCTGTGCAAGTCCTTCGGGACGCGGCTGCACTGCATACGAGAATTTCACTCCCAGATCCTCGCCGCTGCCGAGCAGTCGGCGGAACATCGGCAGGTCGTCAGGGGTCGAGATTATAAGTATCTCCTTTATGCCGGCAAGCATAAGCACCGACACCGGATAATATATCATCGGCTTGTCATACACCGGGATAAGCTGCTTCGACACTCCCTTGGTTATAGGGTAAAGTCGCGTGCCGGAACCTCCGGCCAATACTATTCCTTTCATAATCGTTACAGTTAGCGGCCTTTATACATCTGTTCGTAATATTTCTGATAGTCGCCCGACACCACATCGGCAACCCACTGCTGATTGTCAAGATACCATTTCAGTGTCTTGCGTATGCCTTCGACAAACGGTGTCTCCGGATACCAGCCGAGCTCAGTAGCTATCTTGGTCGGGTCAATGGCATAACGCATGTCGTGACCGGGACGGTCGGCCACGTATGTAATCATATCCTCGTTGATTTCTTCGGGAGCTATAGCGAATAGCTTGCGGTAAGCCGGCTCCTCATCAAGCGCCTCACGCACCAGCTTCAATATCGTCTTTACGATATTGATATTGCTCTCTTCATTGAAACCTCCGATATTATACACCTCGCCGATGCGGCCCTTGCGCAGCACCATATCGATGCCTTTGGCGTGGTCGGCCACATAAAGCCAGTCACGCACATTCTCTCCCTTGCCATATACGGGCAGCTTCTTGCCTTCGGTGATATTCTTTATAATCAGCGGTATAAGTTTTTCGGGGAAATGATATGGCCCGTAGTTGTTAGAGCAGCGTGTGATGTTTACAGGCATTCCGTATGTCTCGTGATAGGCCATCGTCAGCATGTCGGCTGCCGTTTTCGACGCCGAATAAGGCGACCGCGGTGCAAGCGGCGTTTCCTCTGTGAAATATTTGTCACCGAACGTCTTGAGGTCGCTGCGTCCCTCAACCACACGGGCAACATCATCGCTCAGATGCAGTTCCTGTGCCTCATCATAGTTCTTCTCAAGCGAGCCATACACCTCGTCGGTCGAAATCTGAAGGAACTTCTTCCCTTCGCGGTATTTGGGCTTGCCGCTCTCATCTTTTCCCTCATACCATGCCTTGCGGGCGCAGTCAAGCATATTCTGGGCGCCGAGTATATTCGTCTCCAGAAACAGGCGGGGATTGGTAATCGAGCGGTCTACATGGCTCTCTGCTGCGAAATTCACCACATAGTCGGGATCATATTCAGCCATGATTTTCTCAACCAGCGCCTGGTCGCCGATATCTCCCTTTATGAAATTCACATTGTCAAGTTCAAGAAGAGGTTTGATAGTCATCAGATTACCCGCATACGTAAGGACATCGAGTATCAGCACGTCCACATCGTCTCCGTGTGTCTTTATCAGATAATCCACAAAATTACTTCCAATAAATCCGGCACCACCGGTCACTAAATACTTTTTCATCGATTGATCTTGTTATTATTGTCCACTAATCTATTATATTTTTCTGATTGTTTGTGTCTTATATGGTCAGCCGGCGTCAGGCCGGCATCCGGCTATCGGTAAAGATAGCGTTTTATCGAGCGTTTGGGCGTTTTCTCGAATTCATTCGGTATGAGTTGTATATGCTCTATCCGTTCGTAAGGAGCCACTATCTTGTTGAGATCCTGACGCACATTCTCCATTATCGGATCCATGTCATGTATCGTTAGCCTGTCGCGGTCCATCTGCTCGTAATCCGGATATACTATTGCCGACAGTCCCTTGCCGCGCTCCACTACCAGACTCTCGCTCACGTAAGGCATATTGTTGAGCTTCGACTCTATCTCCTCGGGATAAATGTTCTGACCCGTGGCCGAAAGTATCATTGTCTTGTAACGCCCCTTGATAAACAGAGTTCCGTCGGGACTGCGCACTCCCATATCGCCGGTGTGCAGCCAGCCGTCCTCGTCAAGCACCGCGGCCGTAGCGTCCGGATTTTTGAAATATCCTTTCATCACATTCTCACCCTTGACGCAGATCTCTCCCGCTGTATGCTCCTCATCGTCCGACAATATCTTTGACTGCATGATGCCCGGAAGGGTACGTCCGCACGACTGAGGCACAAACTGTCGCCACGGTGTGTAGCTGATAAGCGGACCGCACTCCGTCATGCCATAGCCTACCGTAAACGGAAATCTTATCCGGTGGAGAAATTCCTCCACCTCCTTGTTCAGAGGTGCGCCGCCCACTATAACCTCCTCGAATGCTCCGCCGAATGCCTCCACAAGCCGGCTGCGTATCTTGCTGTAGATCGCCTTGTCAAGCAACGGTATGGCAAGCGCCCAACGCATCGTCTGCTTCGTTATCATCGGCACAATCTGGTTCTTGTAAATCTTTTCGAGTATCAGAGGCACGGTGACTATAAGATTGGGCCTTACCTCCTGAAAGGCCTTCAACAGCAGCTTGGGCGACGGCAGACGCCCGAACAGCGTCACGTGCGAACCCACGGCAAGCGGCGTAAGCATGTCGAAAGCACACCCGTAGGCATGCGCCAGCGGCAGAAACGACAGCACACGCGAGCCCTTATAGTGCAGACGCGAATTTATCCCGAACACCACATTGCCGGCTATATTGTTGTGCGTCAGCATCACGCCCTTCGAAAATCCGGTTGTTCCCGAAGTATAGTTGAGCACGGCGACGGCATTTTTATCCCTCACCGCGTAATTGACATCCTTCTTGCCGAAGCCGTCGCGATAGCGCGACTTCAGTTTGCGGGTAAGATTTTTCAGCACCTTCGACGGCTGATTCTTGTCATCTGCGCGCTCTGCAAGCACCCGCCGGTTGTCAAGCGACAACACTGCCCTGAGCGCCGGAAGCTCATCAAAATCAATATCTTCAAACACCGACTGGCTTGCGAAAAGCAGCGTCGCCTCTGAGTGATTGATGATATGCTGAGCATCCTGCGGATTAAAATCCTGAAGCACCGGCACTATCACCGCCCCGTATGTGACAGTGGCAATAAATACCGTCACCCACGTGGCCGTATTGCGGCCGCAAAGCGCTATCTTGTCACCTTCACGCACTCCCTGGCTCTCAAAGAAAATATGCAGACGCGCTATACGCCTCGCCATATCGCCATACGTCACAGTCGACCCTTGGTCGCCGTAATCGGTAAGAGCCGGCAAACTCCAGTTCTCTCTGAAACTCCGGGCATATATCGTTGTCAAATCTTCTTTTATCATAAATACAGGGCTTTGATGATATGGGTGGGCTTTAAGTCAGTAATCCCTCTCTGATACAAAACAACTCAGTCGTCAAACAGTTTGTCAATATCCGTGCACTACCGGAAATCCGGCATCCTCGAGGGCTTTCTTGATCATCGCCACATGCTCCTTGTCGCGGGTTTCCATCTCCACGTGCAGCGAGCATGAATTGATATGGTTTGTAGCCTTCGTGCGCTCATGCGTCACCGATATGATATTGCCGCCCGACTTGGCTATGATTTCGCTAACAGCCGACAGCTGTCCGGGTTTGTCATCAAGCTCGAGCGTAAGCATGCACATGCGGCCGCCCATCATCATTCCTCGCGTTATGACGCGGTTGAGTATCGTCACATCAATATTGCCACCCGACACCATGCACACCACCTTCTTTCCCTTGACCGGCAGTTTGTCAAACATCACTGCGGCCACAGGTGTGGCGCCGGCGCCTTCCGCTATAAGTTTCTGCTTCTCGATCAGTGCGAGTATGGCCGCCGATATCTCGTCATCTGTGACAGTCACGATTTCGTCGACATATTTCTGACACATCTCAAACGTGTTCACGCCCGGCTCTTTCACCGCAATGCCGTCAGCTATCGTCGACACGCTGTCAAGATGCACTGCCTTTTTCTCCGACATCGACCGCTCCATCGACGGCGCGCCCGCGGCCTGAACGCCATACACCTTGATGTCCGGACGCAATGTTTTCACGGCAAACGCGATTCCCGATATCAGACCGCCGCCGCCGACAGGCACCACTATAGCCTCAACTTCCGGAAGCTCCTCGATGATCTCAAGTCCGATTGTGCCCTGACCGGCTATCACCAGCGGGTCATCAAACGGATGCACAAACGTGTAGCCGAACTCTTCCTTAAGCTCGACTGCCTTGTTGTAAGCATCGTCATACACCCCGGGCACCAGACACACCTCAGCGCCAAGACGCTTCGTTGCCTCGATTTTTGAAATGGGCGCTCCCGCCGGCAGACATATCAGTGCCTTTATGCCGTTATGCTTCGCTCCGAGAGCCACTCCCTGAGCATGATTGCCCGCTGAACACGCTATCACTCCGCGCTCCTTCTCCTCGTCTGACAACTGCGATATCTTGTAATACGCGCCTCTCAGTTTAAACGAACCCGTATACTGCAGATTTTCAGGCTTCAGATACACCGTGCAATCTTTCGACAAATCCGTCGGACCTATAATTTTAGGGTGACGGGCCACATCTTTAAGCACCTGCTGTGCCTTATATATCTCACTGATTTGTAAAGCTGACATTTTAATAGTTGATTTAAACACGCAAATATACGCAAATTTACTGAATGACAAACACAAAAATGCGTCAAAATCATACACCGCCTGAATTTGCCCGCCCGAATCAGTACCACACTCACGACTCACCTGCGGTTGGCAGCACGCAATATCCACGGATACCCTTCCTGCAGCTTCACCGGCGATGATTTCGCAAGACTGTCGGCCGCCGCCTTAACCTCGGCAAGCGACTCCGACGACAGCGTCACCACATAATACAGCGGCTCCCCCGTTGCCACAATTATCGCTCCGTCATATCCCGCCGAAGCCATCCGCCCCCGCATCGATTTCGCGTGAAAAAGCTGCTTGAACTGAGCCGCCACGACATTATATCTGTACAGATCTCCCGCATCAAAACCGGCCTCCTTCACCGCAGTTACATACTCCGACACAACAGCCACCGTATCTCCGTCTGTTACAACCCGTTCCTCCTGCTTCCGCTCCCTGATGCGGTTATAGATGGTACTCTCAATACCATCCGCCCCCCTCTCCTGCGCCTTGTCGTATGCCTTCTTGTAATTAGCCTCATTCGTTCCGCATCCGGCCATAACCGCCGAAAAAGCAATCCCTGCAGCCACCAACCACAAAAAACTCTTAAATCCACTCATATCACAAAAAAATCAATAAAAAATTTTCAAATAAAAAACACCCGACACCCACACATCCACAGAGCGGCTATCCTCACCGCGTCGCCACCCACGCCCCCACCCACATCATTCATTAATGACCTTAATGACCCTAATAAAGACCTTACATCCCCACCTCTCCGTAGGGACGCACGGCTCGTGTCCGCCAACCCACTGATTACCAACGCAAACACCAGCCACACGGGCCGTGCGGCCCCACATCTCCACCACCACGGAAACGAGACGCCCCACCCCTGCACTGCCGCCCACAGAGAGCCGGAGGCTCAAGCATGTTGTTAACCGGAATTCGCAGAACGCGGAGCGGGCGGAGCCCCCGGAAACACATCAACCCTACAACATAAGCCCGGGAAGGGCGGTCTGTGGCATAGACATAACATTTTGCGGATCAGCCTGTATGGATGAAAAAAAAGCCACCAACTCGTGAAAGTTGATGGCTTAAAAAGGGTGGTGGGCGCTGAGGGATTCGAACCCCCGACCCTCTGCTTGTAAGGCAGATGCTCTGAACCAGCTGAGCTAAGCGCCCCTTTTGCTGAATTGCGATGCAAAGTTACGCATTATTTTTTAATCACCAAACTTTTTCGCAACTTTTTTCAAAAATATTTTTCAAATCATGTCAAAACCCTCTTCACTACCGTCGCAATCCGCCCCGAACGCACCCCGAGACGACGCGCCGAAAACAACCGCTCGTCACATCTGCTGCACAGCTCCGACACAAAAACACGCTCCCGGCCGATACCGCAGCGCTCAAACTGACGCAGCGCCACCTCACGCAAATCCACATGCGGCTTCCCCCCTTCCGAATACACAATACGCACCTCCTCTCCGAATGCGGCGGCAAACATCTCTGCAAACTCCTCGTCGACCTCATAGCAGCCTCCGCATATACACGGCCCTATCGCCGCTCTGACCCGCTCCGTCTCAGCGCCGCAACCTTTCATCGCCGACACCGTTGCCTCGATAATTCCGCCATACAGGCCACGCCAGCCGCCATGAGCCACGCCCACAACTCCGCCGGCACCGTCATTCAGCACTATAGGCAGACAATCGGCAGTGTTGACCACCAGCGCCACATCGCTTCGCCGCGTAACCAACGCATCGACATTCTCCACATCCGGCATCACATCGCCCACAACAGCCACATTAACCGAATGCGTCTGCCGCGGAATGACGAGCCGGTCGGCATCCACCCCTGCAACAGCCGCGAGCTCCCTGCGGCAACGCGCCACATGCTCCGCGTCATCACCCGTATAGTGGCACACATTGAATGCGGCGTAGGCGTCATCGCCTCCACTGGCGCCACGCAGGGTGCTCAAAGCCAAAGCTCCGCACCCTGCATCAAGTCTTATCATATCCATAGTCAGCCGACAGTTTTACTTGTCATCTTCAGGCAAATCGTCATCGCCATATTCCCAGCCGATTTCGTCCCAGTCCTCATCCTCGATGAAATCGTCATCGGCCACCGGAGTCGGCTCGAAAATAAACTCATCCTCCTCCTGCACGCGGTGGCGCACATCAAGCGGACGATGTGTTATCGGCACAGTCTCGATGCGGTTGCGGTCATCGATTATCGCCGACCACAATATATCTTTCAGTTCCGTAAGACCCTGACCGGTGACAGCAGAGATAAACACCGACGGTATTCCCTCGGGCAGCGTCTTTGCGATTTCTTCGGTCAGTTCCTCGTCAAGCATGTCGCTCTTCGACACAGCAAGCACTCTGGGCTTGTCGGCAAGCTGCGGGTTAAACTGTTCAAGCTCGTTGACAAGCACCTGATACTGCGCTGCGATGTCATCGGCATCAGCCGGCACCATAAACAGCAGCACTGCATTGCGCTCTATATGCCGAAGAAATCGCAGTCCGAGACCACGCCCTTCGCTCGCACCCTCGATGATGCCGGGGATATCGGCCATCACAAACGACCGTCCGCCGCGATACCCCACAATGCCAAGCTGCGGCTCCATCGTGGTGAACGGATAGTCCGCGATTTTGGGTCGCGCCTCCGACAGAGCGGAGAGCAACGTCGACTTCCCGGCATTGGGAAAACCGACAAGACCCACATCGGCGAGAAGTTTGAGTTCGAGTATCACACTCTTCTCTATCGCCGGCTCACCCGGCTGCGCATAACGCGGAGTGCGGTTCGTGGCCGACTTGAAATGCCAGTTGCCGAGACCGCCGCGGCCGCCGCGGAGCAGATTTACCTCCTGCCCGTCGTCAGTGACCTCACACAGATACTCGCCCGTATCGGCATCAAACACCACCGTGCCGCACGGCACCGTTATCACGACATCCTCGCCATCCTTGCCGAAACTGCGTCCGCCCGAACCGCTCTCGCCGTTTCCGGCAAACACATGGCGGCGGAAACGAAGTGGCAACAACGTCCACATATTACGGTCTCCACGGAGTATTATATGGCCGCCACGGCCACCGTCACCTCCGTCCGGCCCCCCTTTGGGCACATATTTCGCACGATAAAAATGGCGCGAGCCTGCACCGCCTTTTCCCGAGCGGCACAATATCTTTACATAATCAATGAAATTCGATTCGGGCATAACTTTTCTCTTTGTTTCTAATTTTTACGGTCTGTCACATAGATATTAACGTCCGGCGCCCTGCCGATGTTTTCCTCCGTGATACTTCATGATATCCGCTGCATGACGGAAATCGGCCGGCGTTCCCACATCTATCCAGGTGCCGTTGATAGGGAAATACACCACCTTCATGCCGCGTGCAAGCGCGTCCTCGATCAAGTCTGTCGCATCGTAGCGCCGGTCTGACGGCACAAGTGCGGCCACCGCTTTCGATATCATGTAGATACCTCCGTTGGCATAAAGCGAATATGTCGGTTTCTCCTCAAGCGAGGTCACGCAGCTCCCTTCTGTCGACAGTATGGCGTAAGGCACCGACACCGTATACGGTATCGCGGCCACCGTTATATCCGCTTCCTCCTCTCGGTGACGTATATACATCTCGTCGAGCGCTATATCGGTAAGAAGATCGGAGTTCATCACCAGCACTGTGTCGTTGGTCAGCATCGGCAGTGCGTCGGCCAGCGCGCCGATGGTGCCGCGCGGCTGCTCCTCCCTGATGGTTCTGACATTTATCCCGGCCACAGGTTCAGAGAAATGCGCGTCAAGCTGCTCGGCAAGATAGGCGGTGCTGACCACCACCTCGTCGACACCTACACGCGCAAGCGCCTCTATGTTATAGTCGATTATCGCCTTACCCTCGATTGCAAGCAGCGGCTTTGGGGTCGTCAGCGTCATCGGGCGAAGCCGCTCACCCTTTCCGCCGGCCATTATCAGGGCACTCAGCGGAAGCAGCGAACTGACCTTATACAGGTCAACTATCTCCACAAGCCTCCCCTCGTCATCGATTACCGGAAGCAGCCGTATGCCGGCATTTCTGATATACCTGATAAAACCGACATCGGCATTGCGGCGGTTTACCGAACGGAATGCCTTGTTCATCGCCTTTCCGACATTGTCGTCAAGCTGAATGCCGCGTATCAGGGCACGCCTTATGTCGCCGTCGGTCACAGTGCCGCGCGGGCGTTCCTCTCCGTCGGTGACTATCAGTGTCATGGCATCGCCCGACAGTCGGTCAAGCGCCTCTATCGCCTCTCTGACAGTAGCCGTGGAGGGTATTATATGTCGTTGAAACTTCTGCATATCCGCAAAGTTACAATTTTTCCATAAAAAATCAATGTTTCGCAGCCGCAAGCAGATGCGAGGCTATTATAAGGTCAATGGGCGTGTCGATGTCAACCGAACGCTCCGCAGGCATCAGATACGGCACGCGGCGCGGAAATTCGCCCATTGCCATCTTCCTGATACTCTGCGGATTTATTACATACACCGCTCCGTTATACTCAAAAGCGGGCGGCACATCCTGACGCCGCGTGTATAACCCGTCGCCCTTGCTCACATGCAGAAAACCGTCGGCATCCGCCTCAAAGCAGTTGTAATATGGATTGCTGCGCGCTTCCGCAACACTCACCACCATGTCTATGCTGTCGTCATAAAGCGCCATAGCTCCCGCGATATCCTCTGGCTTGCGCAACGGCGACGTCGGCTGAAGCAGCACCACGGCGTCATACTCCCGGCCCTCTCTCTCAGCCCAGTCCATCGCATCGAGTATCACTTCGCGCGAGCCCGCCGTATCTGTCGCAAGTTCTGCAGGACGGCGGTAGGGCGTATCAAGCCCGCAGTCTCGGGCCACTGAGGCTATCTCCTCCGAGTCGGTCGACAATATTATCTGACTTGGCGCTGCCGTGTAAAGCGCCGCCTTGATTGTATAGTCTATCAGCGGACGCCCGTCGAGCATCGCGATATTCTTCTTGGGTATCCCCTTGCTGCCGCCTCTGGCGGGTATGATTATCAACGGCTTCATATATCATGAAATTTTTTGGGCAGCAAAAGTGTGATGTCGCACTCGGCCAGCCGCCCGGCTATCAGTTCTATGGTGTCCTCCTGCTCGTAGGGATTGGGGGTGATACGCGCCCGCAGCGCAGCCTCTTCTGTCAGAGCCTCGGTTATTGCCGCGTCGATGGAGCCGACGTCATCTCCGCAATGTATCACGGCCTCCGACGCGGTGCGTCCCTGCTGCCGCATTCCGATATTCACCACCGGAACGCCGGCCGACGGCACTTCTACGACTCCGCTCGACGAATTTCCGATCACAGCCGTCACACAGCGAAGCGCCGACCGGTAACGCAGCGCGCCCAATGACGGCACGGCAAGCACAGCATCGCCGCGTTGCCGCTGATACTCGGTTATCATCTCGATAATCTCCCCGCTGTTAGGGTCGTTGTTCGGATATGTTATCAGCACCTTGCAGTCGGCATGCCGGTCAAGCGCCTCAAGAAGTGCCCCGAATCTCACCGACGGCGCCACCGTGTCATTGGTGGCCGGATGATATGTGACGAGCAGCACGCGGCCGTCGAAACCGAACCCTAACGACTGCTCCAGCGCCTCGCGCGCCATCACCGGAGCATGATTCATGTTCCACACGCCCGGCGCACCGGCGTTAAACACATTGCCGGGCTGCTCGCCCATAGCTATAAGCCGCTGGCGATGCCGCTCTGTCGTGGCAAAATGCAGCGACGACAGCTTGCTTATCGCATGACGTATGTTGTCATCGACAGCCCCCTCGGTGATTTCACCTCCCGATATATGCGCTATCGGGATATGCAGCATGGTGGCTGCCGACGCCACGGCAAGCATCTCGAACCGGTCGCCGAGCACAAGCAGCAGATCCGGACGCAACTCGCCAAGCGTTCTCGCCATATCGGCAAGATGCTCACCCATAGCCACAGCAGTGTCTACCTCGCTGTCAGATGCATAACGCATCGCCACGAGTGCCGACGGCTCAAATCCGTCATCACGTATCTCGCTGACCGTCATGCCCCGCGTCTCGTCGAGATGCATATTGGTCGCAACGACACTCAGTCTGACACCGTCGCGCCGCCGCAGCTCTTTGGCTATCGGCGAGAGCAGACCCCAGTCGGCTCGCGTCGAACTGACTATCGCTATATGTCTCGTTTTTATTCCTGCTTCCATAATTATTCCACAAAATTAACTGTTTTTTTGCTTTAATCCCCATATTTTACTAAATTTGACGAACTTAATAAACCATTTCAAATCATCAATCACATAAATAACCTCAAAACAAAACACATGGACCAACCTGCAAAAATCAGCGGCTCGCTCCGATGCGCCGCCACAGGAGCGACAATCGCCATGCTGCCGCTCGCAGTCATCACGTTTCTCGTATTTCTCAAAGCATTAAAAGAGCCGGAAGAATCAGTCGAAAGAGCATTGATTGTCATACAGTTCGCCGGCTGTCTGATATGGGCCGGAGGGCTCACAGGCGCCGTCGGCGCAGCCAAAAGACTTGACATAAAGTCAGGCGCGTTATGTCTCGGCATCGTCGGAATTTTGCTCGGCGGCATCTTTCAGATGATATTTGCTTTTGACGAAACATTCCAAAGAACCTGTCTGTCTTTCACTCATGACTTCGAGTCAAAACTGATAATCATACTGTTGATTACCCTCTGCATCAACCTCCCGATAGCAATCGGAGGCTTTATGATGTCAGGCCGCCTCAGCGCAATGAAAAAATCAGGCACCGCATATCTGCTTCTCGCATTCCTTCCGCTGATTGTATTCATCATTGTAAAGATATTCGCGTCAAACATAAGCTCTTATTCCGCGTTCAGAAACTTCATGATTTTCCTTTCAGCATTGCCGCTCGTGCTCTCTATAGTTGCCGTATCCGGCTGGTGGAAAGCTGTTTCCAATGCCCGCTTGATTGAAGAAGACAACGCCGACGAGCCTGATTATCTCACAGCCGAAACCACTTACGTTGAGCAACCGGCAACTCCCGCCGTTCCCGCAACTCCCGCCGCTGAGACTCCGCGCCCCGCGCAGCAACAGCCGCAGCAGACATTCGCGCCCCGATCCGCGTCATCAATCACCCCCGAGCAGAAAAAACTACTCATGGGCATGACCGACAACGAGCTCACAAACATCATCAACAACCCCACCCTCTATGCCAACCCGGCATTTGTCGACGAAGCACGCCGCACCCTAACCAAGCGTCAGGGATGGGAAGCAATCAAAGACTTCTCTGACCAACAGCTCCTTAGCGTAGTTCACGACAACATTCAGGGCTTTGCCCCCGAAGTGCTCGACGCCGCTTCAATGGAGCTCCTCGCCCGTGAAAACCAAGATTTCATCAACGAAGTCTCATCCCTCTCAATCGAAGAGCTGCAAGGCATCCTCGCAAACGCCGACAACTACTACGACGGCTACATACAGCTCGCCACACGGCTGCTCAACCAACGCGTCAACAATCCCGGACAGCAGCAATAACAACACAGTCACACCCGACTTCTGACCATAGCTGACCGCCGGCTCTTATTGACGGCGGTCAGTTTTTTCTCACTGGCATCGCTCACACAGAAACAGAAAAAATTTGTTAAAGCCACACCGTTTGCGTATATTTGCCACAGCTTTTGTTGCATCAATCACTCCTTGCAGCTTCAATTTTAACAACAAGACCTTTAAGTAATGAAAAAATTCATCGTCGGGACACTGACCGCAGTCTCAGTCATGCTCTCAGTCTCATCCTCTCATGCCACATCTGCTATTGACAGCCTCCGCTCCCGACTCAGTGCAGCCGGTACAACCGCCGACAGCATCACAATACTGTATGACATCTACGACCTCTCCGACAGAAATGACAGAGCCCCGGTAGCTTGGCAGATGCTCGACATAGCCGAACGCTCAGGCAACGATGCGCTCGGGCTCGACATGCTGCGCCATCTCGCCAACATCTACACCCGCAACGACTCCGTGCTGCAACTGCTACAACAGAAATGCGGCCACTATCCCGAAAGTGATGACCATGCCGCCACTCAGACCTTCATTTCGCTCCGCCGTGCCGGACTCATCGCCCGCTATGCCTCCGAAGCCGAGCGCCTGAAACAGATCAAGGAGACAATCAGCCAATACCAGAAACTGACCCCGGATGCCTCTCCATATCAGAACATCGAACGCCTCGGCACCCTCTGCATTCTTCTCGGCAACGGCACACACATGGCCATGCTCACCGATTATATCGACAAATCGCTCGACATGGTGAAATACCTGCCCGAGACCGATTTCGCGGTGCGCAATATAATTTACAACCAGGCATCATCAATCTACACCAATATCAACCAGACCGAAAAAGCCATCGACGCCGACAAGAAACTCCTGTCGATAATGGACGACATGACACGGTTCTACCACAAAAACGGACGCAGATACCGCAACTACGACACCATACGCTATTCCACCTACCGCAACCTCCTGCAGAACTATTCCGGACTATCCTCCCGTGAAATACAGCTATGCTACGACAGCATCAACGCCATTGCCGCACGCAACGCCGATGTGGCGGCCGACATGCGGCTCAATGTCGCCAACGCCTACTATCTGATGGCTGTAAAAGACTACGCCGGCGCACTGCCTATGCTTGAGAACATTATTGAGACAAGCTCCGACAATTTCAACATGATGCGCGCACTGCGCAACATCATAACAGCAGCAAAAGCCATCGGTGACAACGACGCCCTGCTCCGGTACACCACCAGATACAACAACGCACTTGAAGATTACGCCCGCCTATCCGCCCAGGAAACCTATAACGAGCTGCAGACCATATACAACGTCAACGAACTCCAGATGCGCAACACCCGCCTCGAGCTCGACCACGCCGAAGGCCGCGTCAGGCATCAGCGCCACCTCCTGATCTACGGTATAATCTGCCTCGCAGTAATGCTTATCATCGTATGCATTCTCATTAAAGTAATAAACAAATCACGCACACTCGCACGTTCGCTCGCATCATCTAACGACGCACTCAAATCCGAACGGGCCAACCTGCTCGAAACACAGAAAAAACTCATTGCCGCCCGCGACGAGGCCAAACGCGCCGAACAATACAAATCCGATTTTATCGACAACATCAGCCGTGAGATAAACAACCCGCTCAACGCCATTGTCGAATACTCCCATCTGATTGTCGACTGCGCCGACAACGACAAGAAACAATATCTCCGGCGCTACGCCGACATCGTACGGCTCAACACCGAACTGCTCAGCACCACCGTGCGCGACCTGCTTGACGTCGGGGAGCTCGACGACCCCTCTCTCTCGGTCAAACGCTATCCCGTATTGCTCGGCGACCTATGCAGCCTGGCCATCGGCAGCATGCGCTCGCGGCTGCAGCCCGGCGTCACTATATCATTCGAACAGGAGAACGCTCCCGACGTCTACATCACCACCGACTCCCGCCGGGTGGAGCAGGTTCTGATAAATCTGCTCTCAAATGCAGCGAAATTTACCTCCGAAGGCACAATTTCCCTCTCCTACATCATTGACCGTCCGAATAATTCTGTTACCTTTGCAGTCTCCGATACCGGAATAGGCATTCCGGAGGGTAAGGAAGAGGAAATTTTCGACCGTTTCCGCAAACTCGACCGCACCACACAGGGCAGCGGCCTGGGGCTCGCGATATGCCGCATGATAGCCGACCTGCTCGGCGGCTCCGTCAGAGTCGACACCTCCCACAAAGGAAAAGGCGCCAACTTCCTTTTCACGATACCCATCTCGTGACTCTCTCTTCGCGTGAAGATTTTGCATAACCGGCTCCGGTTATGCCTATAGGCAACAGCCCAATAACAAAAAACATAACCAATCGACTGCCAATGACAGCTATTGATGAGAGCAAAGTAACGATCGCGCCACTCGATGCGACATGCGACATCGAAGCCGCAAAAGAGATATACCTCGAAGCATTCCCGCCGGCCGAGCAACGCCCCTGGGAGAAAATCGTGTCACGATGCGACGGGAAACTCGATCTGACAGGAGTATATCTCAACCGACACCTCGTCGGAATGATTACGACATGGAAATTTGACAGTTTCATATATGTGGAGCACTTCGTTGTCGACCCCACACTGCGTGGCCGTGGCATCGGAAGCGCCGCCATCAACCTGCTGCGCCGCCAGTGCAACCCCATGCCGATACTCCTCGAGGCCGAGCCCGAACACCTGTCGCCGCAGGCTCTCAGCCGCATCCGTTTCTATCAGCGGCTCGGGTTCCACATCATCGACCGTAGCTACGTGCAGCCTCCATACGACACTTATCTCCCGCCCGTACACCTATGGCTGATGTCGACCGATGCTTCGCTCTCACCCCCCGAAGCCTCGCTTCTGCTCCACCGCATAGTCTACAACGTAACACAGGCCTGACACATGGAGTGGATACTGCCCGCCCTGCTGTCGGCCACATGCCTCGGCGTCTACGACATCTTCAAAAAACTGTCGGTAAAGGGCAATAACGTGCTGATGGTGCTCCTGCTCAACACCATATTCGGCGCACTCTACCTATCGCCGGTCATCATCTCAAACCTCGCGTCGGGACACTTCGGCCTCGGCGACACTCTGCGCGGCCATTTACTCATAATCATAAAAGCCGCAATAGTGCTCTCGTCATGGATACTCGGCTACTTCGCCATCAAGCATCTGCCGCTCACCATACAGGGGCCGGTCAACGCCACCCGACCGGTGCTCGTGCTAGTGGGCGCGCTCTGCATATTCGGCGAGCGCCTCAACACCCTGCAATGGATAGGCATCACCATCGGTTTCGCCTCGCTCTATTTCATATCACGCATAGGTGCCCGTGAAGGCTTTTCGCTGAGGCATTCGCGCTGGCTATGGATGTCGATAGGCGCAATGATGCTCGGAGCCGTAAGCGCCCTGTTTGACAAATACCTGCTGCGCAGCTATCTCCCGCTCGAAGTGCAGGCGTGGTATTCCCTCTATCAATGCCTGATGATGACACTGCTGTTGCTGGCGCTGATGCGTAGCCGCCACGGCTCGTCCGACCGTTTTCAATGGCGATGGACCATACCGTGCATCGCTCTGTTTCTGACCGTGGCCGACCTCGCCTACTTCCACTCGCTGTCGGTCGACGGCTCAATGGTGTCAATAATATCGATGATACGCCGCGGCAGCGTAATCATACCGTTTCTCTACGGCGTCATCATACTCCGCGAAAAGAATGTCCGCGCCAAACTCATAGATCTCACCCTGCTCCTGCTAAGTCTCATACTCCTCGTCATCGGCTCCGGACTCAATTAAGTCACATGCAACCACCACCGCCGAAAATGGAAACTTGCCGAGTGTCTTCTGCCGAAGGTATAGTTTCTAAGTCGGGAGGCATCACAATTATATATCGCCGGTCATTTTGGCGACACACCCCTGAGCTCATCATTCATGATGCGTCCCTCAAGACTCTCACGGTGACGGCGGTAATCTTTTGTTGTCAGATACTTGTCAATCATCTCGGTGTGAGCACGGCGGTGAAGGTCGGTGCCGAGGAAATCGACATACCCCTTGTCTATCAGCATCTCGGCAATCTTCTTGGGCTCCTTGCCATAGTAACCCGCAAGACTCAGCAGATTGACCTGGAAGAGTATGCCCTTGCCGTGAAGCTCGTCATAGCGCTCAGTCTTGTCATAATAATACATATAGCGCTCCGGATGCGCAAGTATCGGGCGAAAGCCCTTCATGCTGATCTGAAACAATATCTCGTCGATATTGTAAGGTTCCTGTATGTAAGAATTCTCAACAAGCAGAAAATCACCGTGGAGCCGGCGCACCTGCCCGGCCTCAAGCTGCTCGACAAACATCTCGTCGATACGATATTCAGCCGAATAATCAGTCTCTATCGCGATACCGGCCTCGTCAAGCCCCGACCGTAGCGCACCGTAAGCCTCAGAGATTATTTCCGGGGTGTTCTCGAATGTATCCTGAGTGACATGCGGAGTAACAATGAGCTTCTCAAGCCCCCACCCCTTCATCTTGCCGACAAGCTCAACCGAGCGCTCCAACGACGGCGAACCGTCATCAATGCCCGGTACAACATGACTGTGTATATCGGTCGAGAAAAACAATTTCCCGCCATCCTTGGGTTTCTTGCTGAAAAAATTAAACACGCCTGTAGATTTTTATATATAACGTTTCTATGCAAATATAACGAATATTTACGTACCTGACAACCCTCCGCTGACTGTAATGTAAAAAAATTCGACTGCGACTTAGAGAGTGTTTGGATTTAAATCAAATTAAGACTGAGCGGATTTTTTGAGGGAATTCCGCGAGTTGAAGAAGGAGCATAGCGAGCTATGCGACTGATGAAACCTGGCGGAATTGACCAAAAAAGACCTCAGGATTAATTTGAAGTTTTTACTTTCATTCTCTGTTATTGTTAATACGGTTTAAATTCAAACGCTCTCTTACACCGGCCGGATCAGCGGCGCCAGAAGTTGCGCGACAGCAATATTATCACTGTGAAGATTTCAAGTCGTCCCACAAGCATGATGAACGACAGAAGCAGTTTTCCGGCGTCGGGCACCGCGACATACGACGATGCCGTCTCCCCTATCCCCAGACCGGTGTTGCCCAGACACGACACCGTGGCGAAATAAGCGTCGCCCAGAGGCATTCCCATAGCCGCCACTATCATACCCCCCGACACGAGTATCAGCACATAGAACGCGAAAAAGCCAGCAACCTTGAGCACAAGCTCCGGCGGCTTCACCACACCGTTGACTGTCAGCGGATAATATCTGTTGGGATGTATCACTTTCTTGAACTCGTTGACAGCATTCTTCACCAGGAATATCACCCTGTCGATTTTCACACCGCCCGATGTCGAGCCGGCACACGCTCCCATAAGCATCAGCACAAGCAATACAGGTATCACCGCCTCGCTCCACGACGACATGCTGTCGACCGCATAGCCCGTCGAGGTTATGGTCGACACAACCTGAAACAGCGGTTCGACAGTGATTTTTATCAGATCGCGCTCACCTCCGGCCACAAGCACTGCCACTATCGCCAGCGTGGCCGACAGCACGGCAAAGACGTAGGTGCGGAAATTGACATCGCTCCACACCTTTCTCATCTGGCCGAGCGACGCACGGTAAATCAGCACGAAATTCACACCGCCGAGAAACATGAAGATTATCACCGGTATGCGCACCGACAGCGAGCTCCACGCTCCCACAGTGTCTGTACACGACGTGAAGCCGCCGGTCGACACCGTCGACATCGAGTGGCACACCGCCTCGTAAAGCGGCAGCGGACCTATCCACAATATGATGACGAGCGTCACTGTAAGCACGCTGTAGATCAGCCACAGACGCTTGGCCGTCTGACTCACGCGCGGCCGCAGCTTGTCGTGTATCATGCCGGAGGCCTCGGCATTGAACATCTGCATTCCGCCCGACGAATTGAGCATCGGCAGCAGCGCCACAGTGAAGATGATGATACCCACACCCCCAAGCCACTGCATTATGCACCGCCAGAGATTGACTCCGCGCGGCAGCCACGATATGTCGTCGATTACCGACGCGCCGGTTGTGGTAAACCCTGACATCGACTCAAAAAATGCCTCGGCGAAATTAAGCCGTATGTCGCTGAGCATGAACGGAAGCATGCCGAAAAGCGAGAATATGACCCACACCAGGGCCGTGAGCAGCATGCCGTCGCGCTTGCCGAGCTCTCTGACCCGCGGCTTCACTCCGAGCACAAGCGAAAGCCCCACCGCCACACTCGCCGAAATAGAAATCATGAATGCCTTGGTGTCGCTACTTCCCGCGATAAGCGAATACACCAGCGGGACGAGCATGAACACCGCCTCGACAAGGATAAGAAATCCGATGATGCGCACCAGCTCGGGGACATTGATGTTAAGTCGACGCCGCTTTATTGTTCGTGAACCCATCTCCTGTATCTTTTGTATCTTTTTGGTTGAAACGTCAGTCAGCCGGCATCAGCCGAACAGTTTCTCGATCTTGTGTATCACTCCGGACAGGCAGAACACCACTACCCTGTCGCCCGGCTGTATGAGCGTATTGCCGGTGACAAGCATGCCCTGTCCGTCGCGCACGAGTCCGCCGATAGTCATGTCGCGCGACAGCTTGAGGTCTTTGACCGCCGCTCGTGTTATCTTTGCACCGGGTTTCACCTCGAGCTCAGCCACTTCGGCATCGGCCAGCGACAGGAATTTAGACGACTCGGAGTCGGCGGCGAGAAGTATCTGGAATATCTTGCTCGACGCAAGCAGTTTCTTGTTGATGATTGTGCCGATGTTAAGCCCCTCGGCCTCGGAGATAAACTGAATGTTTTCCACCTCGGCGATAGTCTTTTCGACACCGAATTCCTTGGCCGACAGACTGGCGAGGATATTGGTCTCCGAGCTGTCGGTAAGCGCAATGAAAGCGTCCATGTCCTCAATCCCCTCGTCAAGCAATATGTCGTTGTCGCGGGCGTCGCCGTAGATGATCTCGCAGTTCGGACACTTCTCAGGAAGCCGGCGGCACACGTCGCGGTTGTTTTCGATAATCTTGATGCGGTATTCCGAACCGAGCATCGAGGCAAGGCGCACTGCTATGCGAGAGCCGCCCATTATCATGATGTTGCGCACCACATGCTCGCTCTTGCCGCACACCTGCCTGAGTGTGTCGACATATTCGGGCGTTGTCGTGACGAAGATGATGTCGCCGGCAAGTATCTCGTCGTTACCGCCCGGTATGATGGTCTCGTGCCGGCGTGTGATGGCGCTTATATGAAGGTCATGGTGCGTGAATGTCATGTCGCGCAGCTTCGTGCCGACAATCGCGGCGTTCTCATACACTTTCACTCCGACAAGCACCAGCTCTCCCTTGTGGAGCTCAAACCACTGCCGCACCCATGAGCGCCGCAGTGCAGTCTTTATCTCCTGGGCGGCCAGCTGCTCTGGATATATCAGGTCGTCGACTCCGTGGCGCAGGAAATATTCGCGGTTGTCGGCGCGCAGATATTCATAGTTGTCAATTCGCGCCACCGTGCGCGCCGCGCCCAATCCTTTTGCTATCATGCAGGCAATCAGATTTTTGTCTTCCGACGGCGTGACCGCAATAAACAGGTCGGCATGCTGTGTGCCGGCTCCCTTGAGCGTCCTGAACGACGTCGGACTGCCCACACTTGTCATCAGATTGTAGTTGGCGTCGATGCGCTCGAGTTTCGTCTCGTCGCTGTCGATAAGCACGATATCCTGCTCCTCCGACGACAGCAGCTTAGCTAAGTGCTGTCCCACTTCTCCCGCTCCTGCTATTACTATCTTCATAGGCTGCTGACTATAATATCATGAATACTGCCGGCATCCATGCCGCATTGCCTGTAGAGCTCGGCGGGCGTACCCTGGGCGACAAAGCGGTCGGGCACTCCGACATTGACAAGTTTGCGGCTCATGCCGTTGTCATCGAGCCACTGACGCACAGTGCTTCCAAGTCCGCCGTTGACAGTGCCGTCCTCGACCGTTACGATAAGACAGTTTTTGCGTGCGGCATTCTCGATGAGGGCGCCGTCAATCGGCTTGAGATATATCATGTCGTAATGAGCCGCCTTGATGCCGCGCCCGGCAAGCATCTCCACAGCCTTTTCGGCCTCTGATGCGATCGGGCCTATCGTGAGTATTGCCACGTCATCGCCCTCGGCAAGAACTCTGCCGCGCCCCACGGGCTGCTCATGCATCTCATTGTGCCACTCGACATTACGGCCCTCGCCGCGCGGATATCGTATGGCAAAAGGTCCGTCCTGATGATGCAGAGCCGTAAACATAAGATTGCGCAGAGTCATCTCGTCAGACGGCGAAGCGATTGTGATGCCCGGAATGGGATTGAGATAGCTCATGTCATAGACTCCGTGGTGGGTCACTCCGTCCTCTCCGACAAGTCCGGCGCGATCGATGCAGAGCACCACCGGCAGCGACGCTATCGCCACATCATGGATTATCTGGTCGTAGGCACGCTGCAGAAACGACGAGTATATCGCCACAAACGGACGCATGCCCGATTTGGCGAGACCGCCGGCAAACGTCACGGCATGCCCCTCCGATATCCCCACGTCAAACGTGCGCTGCGGATAGACAGCCTGAAGCTCGCTTATCGATGTGCCCGACGGCATGGCGGCGGTGATGCCCACTACCCGGCTGTCGGCCTCGGCAAGCTCAACCAGTGTCTTTCCGAACACATCCTGATATTTAGGCGGACGCGGTCCCTTGCTTCTGAGCAGCTCTCCGGTCATCGGGTTGAAGCGGCCGGGAGCGTGCCACACGGCGGGGTCGGCCTCTGCCGGGGCGTAACCTTTACCCTTGACAGTGCGAAGATGCAGCAGTTTGGGCCCTTTTATATTTTTGATGTCGTTGAGCACCCGCACTATGCGGCGTATGTCATGACCGTCAAACGGCCCGAAATAACGTATGTTGAGCCCTTCGAATATATTTTGCTGCTTGGTTATAAGCGACTTCAGCGAATTATTGAAGCGAAGTATCGAACCGCGGCGGCGCTCGCTCACCAGACGCATCTTGCGCAGGGCGTGATACACCTTGTAACGGAACGCGTTGTAGGCAGGCGACGTAGTGAGATGTGCCAGATATGAATTGAGCGAACCGACATTGCGGTCGATTGACATATCGTTATCATTGAGTATGATAAGGAGGTCGTTGGGCGTATTTGCGGCATTGTTGAGCCCCTCGAAGGCGAGTCCACCCGAAATGGAGGCGTCGCCGATTACGGCCACCACCTTGCGCAACGGTTCGTCATGTTTGAGCTCCGAGGCCACCGCCATGCCGAGCGCCGCGGATATTGAGTTGGAGGCGTGTCCGGCCACAAAAGTGTCATACGGACTCTCGGCCGGATTTGGAAATCCGCTCAGGCCGTCGAGACGGCGGTTTTCGGCAAAACGTTCGCGTCGGCCTGTCAATATCTTGTGGGCGTAGGCCTGATGCCCCACATCCCACACGATGCGGTCGTAGGGGGTGTCAAACACATAATGGAGCGCCACTGTCAGCTCCACCGAGCCCATTGACGACGCGAAGTGCCCGGGATTGCCTGCCAGATTATGGATAAGGAAATGGCGGAGCTCACCGCACAGCTGTGGCAGCTCGTCAAGTGACAGACGCCGCAGATCTTCAGGCAAAACGATTTTGTCGAGCAACGGCGTAGGCGTATCCTCCGGGGCAGCGTAGGGAGCCTTTGTGTCATTTACCTTTTTTTTGACCATTGTCTGCGTTTTTGAAATATTTCTTATAAAGAGGGACGATTATTATGATGCCTGACGCCACTATCGGGAAAAGCGTTCGAAGGTTGATTTCCGTTCCGGTACGCACCAGACGGTCAACATACCAGATGCATATTATGACCCATAGCGCAGCAATGCACAGCAATCGGAATATTGTCGCACCTTTCATTATCATTCATTTTAGGCAGGTCAGGCATATCGCCGGCTTCTGCTCGGCTGACACCGCCGACCCGCGGATTTAAAGCTTTAACGAAACACAAAGATAGTGAATAAAAACAGGCAATGCAATAATTATTTTTACACAACAATAAAAAACACAACAATCTATGACAACCGCAATTCGCAGAAATGCCGTCGCCCGACAATCAGACAACTCTGTCAATCAACGTTCTATCAGACATTCATTCTCAAAATTCATGCAATCTGTTATAGCCCGCAAACTACAGCTCGGCAAAATCGGCACAGCACACAACTATCGCTCCACACTCAACAGTTTCCTTCGTTTCACCTCGCTTGACAACATCAGATTTTCGCGGCTCACCCATGACCTGATTGAAGAATATGAGGCATGGCTCATTGCCACACGCGTAAAATCCAACTCCATATCTTTTTACATGCGCAACCTGCGCGCCACCTACAACCATGCCGTAGAACTCGGCCTCACCGCCGACCGCCGACCGTTTCGCAAAGCCTACACCCGCATCGAGAAAACTGCCAAACGCGCCATCTCTCTGGCCGAAATCAGACGCATCAAGGCTCTCGACCTTGCCGCTCTGCCCACACTCGACCTTGCCTGCGATATATTCCTGTTTCTCTTCTACTGCCGGGGCATGAGTTTCATCGACGCCGCATATCTGACTCATTCCGACATCGTGGGCGACGAAATAGTCTACTGCCGCCACAAGACGGGACAGGAAATCAGCATCGGACTTAATCCGCACATACGCCGGATTCTCGACAAGTGGCACCGCCGTTCAGCCTCCGCTCACCATCTGCGCCCTATACTGTCGAGCCACGGCGACAGCAGCATCGCCCGCAATGAATATGAAACAGCCCTGCGGCGCACCAACAAATCGCTCAAACAGATAGCCTCGATGGCCCATATCCGCACTCCGCTCACCACCTACGTAAGCCGCCACGCCTGAGCATCGATAGCTAAATCAAAAGGAATACCCACCGCCACAATTTCCGACGCACTCGGCCACGACTCAGAAATGACGACACAAATCTACCTCGCAAGCCTCTCCACCAAGGCGATTGACCGTGCCAACTCACTGATACTTCGCGACCTGTAACCCACCTTACGGTCAACAACATAAAATAAGTTTTAGAAACTGTTTAAAATTCATATCACTTTGCTTTTGAGAATCTTGTCGGTGTCTTTTTGTTTATTCTTCGGTCACGTTGCTACGGCTACGCTCCCTCATCACAAACAAAAATCAATCCGACAATCCTTCTCAAAATCCGTATCATATAAATTTAAACAGTTTCTTACAAAGTGTCTGGATTTTGATTTTCACGGATAGGTATAAAAAAGAAATGATTGTCTCTCGACAATCAATCTTTTGTTAACCTTAAATCTAATACCATGAAAAACACAATGCAAAGGTAATGCTTTTTCGCATCGCCGCAAAACATTCAGCACAAAAATAGCCGACTTTTAACATCTTTTATTGACACCTTGCTGTTATCCGCAAGATATCAGCTGATTTTTGTCATTTTAAACCACACGACGTAGCAATTTGCCACAATAGGCACCACAATTTCCCATACAGCCGGCTACCTCGCGCAAAGCCCCGTTAACACTCATTTACAAATTTACATATCACTTGAATATCAGACCATTGCAACAAAAAAACTGAAGCGCGGAGGATATAAACAAATCTTTCGCGCTTCAGCTGTGTATTGTCGACGGGCGTCAGCCTCCGAAATTGTCGTAATGAATGCTTTCCGGATCAACGCCGAGCGAATCGAGCATCTTGTTGACAGCCGCACTCATCGGGCCGGGGCCGCACATATAATATTCGATATCTTCAGGGTTGGGATGATTTTTGAGATAGGTGTCATAAATCACCTGATGCACGAAGCCGGGGGTGTATTTCACACCGGCCGCGTCAGCCGCCGGGTCGGGACGGTCAAGCGCAAGGTGGAACTTGAAATTGGGAAATTCCTTTTCAAGCTGCAGAAAATCGTCGAGATAGAACACCTCGTTGAGTGCACGCGCCCCATAGAAGTAATTCATTACGCGGTCAGTGGTGTGGAGCGTCTTTGTCATGTGCATGATCTGGGCGCGCAGAGGAGCCATGCCGGCACCGCCGCCTATCCACATCATCTCGGCCTGCGAGTCGAAGATTGGATGGAAATCGCCGTAGGGTCCCGACATCACCACCTTGTCGCCGGGTTTGAGCGTGAATATATAGCTTGACGCTATGCCGGGCATCACGTCCATAAATCCGACTTCGGGTTTTGGTTTGAACGGAGGCGTGGCGATGCGCACGGTGAGCATTATGCGGTCGCCTTCGGCGGGATAGTTTGCCATCGAATAGGCGCGCACTGTTGTCTCGGTGTTGACGCACTTCAGGCCGAAAAGGCCGAATTTCTCCCATGCCGGCAGATATTCGTCGCCGATGAGACTCTTGTCGATATCCTTGTCATAGTCCATCGAATATGGCGGTATCTTGATCTGCGCGTACGACCCGGGGATGAAGTTCATGTGTTCGCCGGGAGGAAGCGCCACGATAAATTCTTTGATGAATGTGGCGACATTCTTGTTGGATATGACTTCGCATTCCCACTCCTTGACATCAAGCGCCGACTCGGGCACGAGTATTTTCATATCCTCCTTCACCTTGACCTGACATGCCAGACGCCAGTCTTCTTTCATCTCCTTGCGCGAGAAATGCACCGCTTCGGTGGGCAATATCTGTCCGCCGCCCTCGGTGACTCTCACGCGGCACTGTCCGCAGCTGCCTTTGCCTCCGCAGGCCGACGACAGGAATATGTTCCGGTCGGCGAGTGTCGACAGAAGCGATTTTCCGGCAGGCACGCTCACACTGTCGCTGTCGTTGATGTTGATGGTCACATCGCCGCTCTTGACAAGGTATTTCTTCGCCACAAGCAGAATGATAACGAGCAGAAGCGTTATCCCCAGGAAAATGCCGACCGTGGCTATCAGTGTCGGCATCATTGATGATTGTTCGAGTAATATCATGACCGCTTATCAGATTTTAATACCGAGGAAACTCATGAACGCTATGCCCATAAGACCGGTGATGATGAAAGTGATGCCCACTCCGCGCAACGGACGGGGTATGTTGGAGTAAGTGGCGAGACGTTCGCGGATGGCTGCCACCGCCGAGATTGCGAGAAGCCAGCCGATGCCCCATCCGCCGCCCGCACAGATTGCAGTGCCGACATTGGGAAAATCGCGCTGCTGCATGAAGAGCGAGCCGCCGAGTATCGCGCAGTTAACCGCGATAAGGGGCAGGAATATGCCGAGCTGCGCATAGAGCGCGGGACTATATTTCTCGACAACCATCTCCACAAGCTGCGTCATTGAGGCTATCACGGCGATAAACATGATGAGCGAGAGGAAACTCAGATCGACACCGGCATATTCCGGGCCAAGCCATGCCAATGCCCCGGCTTTTAGCACGTAGGTGTTGAGCAGATAGTTGATAGGAAGCGTTATAGCGAGCATGAATGTCACGGCCACGCCAAGTCCGAACGCCGTCTTTACATTCTTTGATACCGCCAGAAAGGAGCACATGCCCAGAAAGTAGGCGAATATCATGTTGTCGACAAATATCGACCGTATAAAGATATTGAAATTTTCCATCGTTGTCTCTCTTTTTATTCCTGAATATCTTTATTGATTGAACGGTGTATCCAGATGATGCAGCCCACGATGATAAGCGCCATCGGGGGGAGTATCATAAGACCGTTGTCCTCATATCCCGCGGCGTAAAATGACTTCGGCACCACCTGCATGCCGAAAAGCGTGCCCGAACCGAGCAACTCGCGGAAAAACGCCACTATGACAAGGATTATCGTATAACCGACTCCGTTGCCCACTCCGTCGAGAAACGACGGCCACGGACTGTTGGCCATTGCGAATGCCTCGAGACGTCCCATCAATATACAGTTGGTGATGATAAGTCCGATAAACACCGACAGCTGTATCGCCACATCATAGGCAAAAGCGAGCAGCAGCTGATTGACAATGATGACAAGTCCGGCCACCACCACAAGCTGCACTATGATGCGTATATTAGTCGGTATAGTGTTGCGCAGCAGCGATATGATGACATTGGAGAATGCAAGCACCGCTATCACCGACATGCCCATCACAATCGCCGGCTCAAGTTTCACTGTAACAGCCAGGATGGAACATATACCGAGTATCTGCACCACCACCGGGTTGTCTTTTGAAAACGGGTTGAAAAACACCGCTTTGTTCTTTATTTTTTCAGCCATAGCTTAATATCTTATCTCATTTTATTTATACAGACGGCTCTTATTTGTTCAGACGGCTCTGCAGAAAAGCGTCGTAGGGTCTGAGGCAGTTGTCGAGCATCGCGCCCACACCCTTGCTGGTGATGGTGCCGCCCGATATGCCGTCGACATAGTCACTGCCGTCGGTCGGACGCTGTCCGGCCTTCACTACTGTCACAGGCAGAAAACGTCCGTTCTTGAAAAACTCTTTCCCGATAAACTCCTTCTGAAACTTCGGATTGGCGATTTCGGCGCCCAGTCCGGGAGTTTCTGACGCATGCGAGAAATACGCGCCATAGACAGTCGAACCGTCGGCATCAAGCGCTACATAGCCCCAGATCTGTCCCCACAGACCGTTGCCTGACACCGGAATGATATATTCGAGCCTGTCGTCGGCAAGGGTGCACACATACACCGGAAGCTCGCGCTCCGAATCGGCCAGCTTGGCCTGCGCGGCAACATCGATATTGAATATCTCCATATCGTCGGGACCGCCCGTCTTGACGACATTTCCTTCGGTATCAACCACGAGCATGGCCGTGATATGCTTATTGAACTTATCCTTGACATCCTTGGCGTCGCACTCGATGCGCACCGAGGCGAGTATCTGTTTCATTTTGTCGGCGTTGGCGTTGGCTATCTGACGGTCGCGCAGCGACATCGACGTGAATGCCAGCGCCGCGCCCACTACCACCACCAGCACGATGATGTAGACTACGGTATAGGTATTGCTTTGCTTATTCATTGTCGGTGATTTTAATTTTCATTCGACGTTCGCGGCGGCGCACGTTGCTCTGCACGACACACCAGTCGATGAGCGGCGCGAAAGCGTTCATCAGCAGCACGGCGAGCATCGCGCCCTCGGGATATCCGTTATTATAAACACGTATGATGATGGCGATTGCGCCTATCAGAAATCCGTAGATATATTTGCCGACATTGGTGCGGCAGGCGGTCACCGGGTCGGTGGCCATGAACACAGCGGCAAAGGCGAAACCGCCCAGACAGAGCTGGTCGGCCACTGAAAGCATCGACGCCGGATACAACGGAGTGCTGCACACATTGGCTATCAGCGACATCACCGCGCCGCCGGCAAACACCGACACTATTATGCGCCACGAAGCTATTCCGGCAAAGAGAAGTATCGCCGCTCCGATAAGTATGCAGAGCGTTGAAGTCTCGCCGAAGGAGCCCGGTATCAGACCGAAGAACATGTCGGCGGTCGTGACTGGGTCAGAGCCTACGGTAGAGGTGACTGTGACACTCTGTTCGCCCGCCTGCAGCGCGACCTGACCGAGCGGAGTGGCTCCGGTAAATGTATCGACCACAGTGCCCTCTCCAAGTCCGGCTATCGCGTCGGTATCGACAAACACCTTGTCGCCGCTCATCTGACCCGGATAGGCAAAAAACAGAAATGCTCTCGTCACGAGCGCCACATTGAAGATATTGTAGCCCGTGCCGCCGAACACCTCCTTGACAAATATCACCGAGAAGGCCGTAGCCACGGCAATCATCCACAGCGGAGTGTCAATCGGACATATCAGCGGTATGAGGATACCGGTCACGAGAAAACCTTCCTGAATCTCCTCGCGGCGCCACTGGGCCACCGCAAACTCTATGCCGAGACCGACAACGTATGACACCACCAGCTTTGGCAGCACAGCAAGAAATCCGTAGAGCATCAGTGACACGAACGGTTTCTCCACCGCACCGATAGCTACCCAGTGCTGATAGCCGGCGTTATACATGCCGAACAGCAGACAGGGCACCAGCGCCATCACGACAATTATCATTGTGCGCTTTGAGTCCATACTGTCATGGATATGCGCTCCCGACGTCGAGGTCGACCGGGGAGTGAACAGAAATGTCTCAAAGCCATCATAAACGGAGTGGAACGCATGCAAGCGTCCTCCCTCCTGAAAATGCGGCTTGACTTTGTCAAGCATCTTTCTTAATGCTTTCATCTATAATGCAGTAGCGTTTGCTAAAATATTAATTCAAAATTTCATGCCGAAGCTGCTATTCGAGCTCCTTGCGCAGATAGTCGAGCCCCTCGCGCACTATCTTCTGCGCCTCTGTCTTTGAGGTGTCGGCATACTCGCCGAGCGCGAAATCTTCGGGAGCCACTTCGTAGATGCCGAGCTTCTCCATCTTCTCGATGTCGCGGCCTATGATGGCTTTAAGCAGATATTCGGCCATGATGTCCATAGGCATATAGCGGTCATATTCGCCCGACATTATGAGCGCCCTGCGGCCGCCGAGCAGACGTGCGTCGGGTCGGAACACCCGGCCGAGGAATTTGCCCGGAAAAGTGCGGCTCTGGCTCATCTTGCGGGGCGACAGCGAAGCCCACCCCATGAATTCATAAACATCGTCACCTTCCGGTATAACGGTAATCTGACGGTAGGGATAACGCAGGTAGCCGTCTGCGCCGACCGTGACTCCGGTGAGCACATTGCCCGAGATGATGCGCTGATGGTGAGTCGCCGGCACAAGCTGTCCGTCGGTAAGCGACGCTATGGCAGCGCCGATGACCGTGCGCATCACCTTCGGAGTCTTGACTTCCGAACCGGTCAGCGCCACATAATCGGTGAAATCGACCGAACCGGTCAGCAGCAGCCGTCCGATGCGCCACAATGTGGCAAGGTCGAGTGTCCATACCGTCTCCCCCTTGTTGACAGGAGAGATATTGGCAATCAGCACTCCGGCATTGCCCGACGGGTGCGGACCCTCCACATCGACCATCTCGGCTCCGGAGATATCGGCCAAAAGACCGTCGGCGCGGCGTCCGACATATATCTTGCCGCGGGTCATTTTCGACAGCAGTGCCACAGCCGCCTCGAGAGTCGCTTTGTCGCTATAATATGCCGCCGGGCTGACTGACAGAGGCGCCGAGTCAATCGCGGTGACAAATATGTCGCGCGGCACTGCATCGGGATTTGGCACGATATCATACGGACGCTGGCGCATCATCGCCCACAGTCCGGAGTTTTTGAGCAGATTGCGGGCTTCAGCCTCGTCTTTGACCGAAACGGCATGCGTCAGGCGGTCGTTGCCGCCGTCTGGCTTCACTACCACGCGGAGTATCTTGCGGCGCTCGCCGCGCACGATAGCTTCCACCGTGCCCGTCACGGGCGATACGAGTTTCAGCGCCTCGTCGCGCTTGTCATAAAGCAATGGCGCACCGGCACTTACCTTGTCACCCTCCTTCACTGCCGGTTTGGCGACAAATCCGATAAAATCGTCGGGAATTATGGCGTATGACGCCGATTGGGGCGCATCGACGGCTGCGAGGTCATCGACCCCTCCGGCCATCTTTATGTCAAGCCCTTTGCGTATTTTTAATTTCCGGCTCATATTTAATTATATCAGCTATGATTATTGTTTCAGTTCAAGCGATTTCCACGCAGTCGGCCACAATTTTTCTATAATAACACAAAGCTGAGGCAATTACACCGGAGCAACACGGATTTACACTACCGTAAATAAGGTATATGGATTTATCATGGCTGGCGCAGTCACGCCAAAATTTCTGCAAATTTAATTTTTAATTTCTGAGTATTTTAAATTATTACATGTTTTTTTTTAAAAAATTATTCAATTCGGGCATCTCACTCATATGTCATGTTAAAATTTAACAACCATTAAAACCTGACAGCATCATTGCGGGCATCGGCATACTTACACATTCAAACAACAAAACACAGCCCGTTTTTGATTATAAACAGTAGAAAAAGGCTGCAATATTCTTACGATAACTTAAAAAACGTTACGCCGTGACAAAATATGCCAAAATAAAGAAATTGAGGCTTAAAAATTTTGATAGTTAAAAAATAAAGGATACATTTGCAGTTAGAAGTCACGCAGACCATTGTAAAATGCAAGCGGATGACCTCCAAGTAAACCAAGAATTATGCTATATATCAACCGGCATTTCCAAACGCGCCACCGACGCGGGCACAGCATAAACCCTAAGCCATGAATACGGACCTAAGCCTGAAAAATAGCGTTGACTTTACTTGCCTGATCATAGAAAAATAAAGAACAAACTTATTTTAAGAAAATCAAAAAAAACAATCATTATTAATTAACCATTAATTTAAGTATTTATCTTTTATGGAAGCTCAAAAGCCCAATTCTCCCCAGCCGCGTCCCGCCGACAAGGCTAAAGGTCAAGCGCAAAAAAGCAAAGTACGTGGTATCAAGAACGCATTCTTGGTGATCATCGCCTGCTTTATCGTAGCCGTTTGCTTGTTCTTGTTCGTATTCGGTAGCTCAAGCCACTTCGGCAAAGTCCAGCTCCAGAACGAAGCCGGAATTCCCCTTTATGAGGCCAAAGCCGGCGGCACAACAGAAAAAGTTGACGCAGCTGCTGTCTACACAAAAGAAGAAGCCAAAGCACTTGAAGACGAAACCCTCGAAGGCGCACCCAAAGTAGCATACTACAGCGGTTCAATGGCATTCGCACCCGAATACGTTTCAAAGAACGCTCACCCCGAAGATCTCGTAGGTACAGTGTTCAAAGGCGGTATCATCGTGCCTATCCTTCAGACACTCCTCCTCACCGTACTCGTACTCTCTGTAGAGCGTGCAATCGCCCTCAAGAGCGCCAAGGGTACAGGCTCAATCTCTAAGTTCGTATCTGACGTCAAGAAATGTCTTGCACGCAACGACATCGACGGCGCTCAGGCTCTCTGCAAGAAGCAGAAAGGCTCTGTTGCAGCTGTTGTTTCAGCAGCCCTCAACCGCTACAAAGAGATGGATGCCAACACCGTTCTGACCAAAGAGCAGAAAGTAGCTACCCTCCAGAAAGAAGTTGAGGAAGCTATGGCAGTCGAGATGCCCTCGCTCCAGCAGAACCTCCCCATCGTGGCTACCCTCACCACCCTCGGTACTCTCGTCGGTCTTCTCGGTACTGTGATCGGTATGATCAAGTCATTCCAGGCTCTTTCTGCATCTGGTGCTCCCGACTCAACCGAACTTTCTACCGGTATCTCTGAGGCACTTATCAACACCGCCTTCGGTATCGCAACCGGTGCATTCGCTGTAATCTCTTACAACTTCTACACCAACAAAATCGACAACCTGACTTACGCAATCGACGAAATCGGTTTCTCTATCGTTCAATCGTTTGCCGCAACTCACTAATCCTACCTTCATTTTACAATAGTATTAATAACGAAAACATCTAAGTAAAATATGGGAAAGATTAAAGTAAAAAGGAAGAGCACCCTCATCGACATGACCGCGATGAGTGACGTGACCGTACTTTTGCTTACCTTCTTCATGTTGACTTCGACGTTCCTTCAGAAAGAGCCGACCCAGGTAGTGACACCCCCGTCGGTATCCACTCAGAAAATCCAGATGTCGAACGTAGCCCAAGTGCTCGTCGCCACCAGTGAGGATGACAAGGATACCCCCAAGGTGTATCTCTCTGTGACAGGTGAAGCCAACCCCGACATCCCCGAGGACAATCCCGGAGCATGGGGTTCGGAAAACCTGCGCAAGGAAATCCTGAAAAATGCGATTGCTCTTTACAAGGAAGCGGGCGGTAAAGATCCCGGCATCACAAACGAAGATATCGAGAAATTTGCCAAGGTAGGCACATTCGGTGTGCCCATCCTCAAAATGCACGAATTCTTCAGCCTGGATCAGACGAAGCAAGATGAATGGTTGAGCGACCTCGACAGAGCCGACTCCGGAATTCCTTTGATCAACTATCTGGCGACCAAGGAGCTTGACGCAAACGGCAACCCTGTCAAGACCAACGAATTCCAGATCTGGATGAGAGCGATATTCAACGCTACCCCCTACGACGAAGCATTGCAGACTCTTAACTTCAAGATGCGCAAGACCGGCGAAGGCATAGCAGTGAAAGCAGACAGAGGCACTTCATTCAACACTGTCAACAAAGTGCTTGAAAACCTCCGTACCATCAAAATGAACAAATTCACCGTCATGACGGCGTTGAAATCTGAAAACGAATAATCATTATGGCACAGATAGAACAATCAGACGGCGGCAAAAAGAAAAAAGGCGCCCAGAAGAAGATGCATATCCATGTCGACTTCACCCCGATGGTGGATATGAACATGCTCCTTATCACGTTCTTCATGCTTTGTACCACGATGATTAAATCGCAGACACTTAGCATCGCCCTCCCCGCGCCTCCCGATCCCAATCAGGAGCGCACGCAGGACAACTCCGAAACCGTAGCCGAAACCAAAGCCATCACTTTGATTATCGACTCCGAACGTGATAAAGACGGCAACATTGTGACCGATGCCGACGGCAATCCCAACGATGTGGTTTACTACTACTTCGGCTTCGAACCGACTATAGACGAAAACAAAAACGTCATTTTCGGTGGAGAAGGTTACAAAGTAGACAATACTGTCAAAGCAGAGAAATTTGTCGGAAACGACGGCAGCGCCACACAAGGCATACGCCGCGTGCTCCACGACAGAAACGCCCAGGTGCTAGAAAAGCTCGAAAGCTACAAGGATCAGTGGCGTCGCGGCAAGATTACAGAGGAGGAATTCCAGAATATCGCCCGCGAAGTCCGCAACGACAGTACGTTCACAACCCGTCCGCAGGTTACCGTAAAGGCAACACCCCAGGCCTCATGGCAGAGTGTGATATCAGCCCTCGACGAAATGCAGATCAACCAGATCTCTCAATATCGTATCGGCACTTACACACCCACCGACTCTCTGTTGATAGTAGATTACAAACGTCGTAATTCTGCCGAATAAGATGCAAGATTTATTAACTTTTAAAATTGTAAGAACATGGCAAAAGATGTAGATCTTTCATCGAAAGAATGGACCGACCTTATATTCGAAGGTAAAAATAAAGAATTCGGAGCCTACGCCCTCCGTCAGGCCAGCGACCGTCGCCACAATCTCGCTGTGCTCTATGTAATCGCCGGCCTCGCGCTCGTGCTCATCTTAGCGTGGCTCTATGGCATGTATCGTGCCGAAAAGGAGCGCGCCGAGAAGGAACGTGTAGCCGAACTTCTGGCAAACATCGAGCAGGAGCAGTTTGACGAACTTACGGTTGAACTCGATCTCCCCGAGGAGAACCAGATGGAGCAGGAAGAGGAAATTCCCGAACCTGAAGTTGAAGAAGCTCTCGCTGAAGATATCCTCAACACCGAGAAGTTCACCGAATTCCTCGTTCAGAAAGACGAAGATGTAAAAGAAGAAGTAAAATCAGCCGATGATGTCAAGGATACCTCAACAGCACTCGGTTCGACCGACTTCGACCAGGGTACCGACGACCTCAACACCGTTCGCGAACACAAGAACGAAGTCATCGTCGAAGATAAAAAACCCGAACCTGTAGAGGATAAGGTATTTACCTCTGTAGAGCAGATGCCCCAGTTCCCCGGCGGTGATGTCGCACTTCTCAAATACATCAGCGACCACATCAAGTATCCTACCATCGCAATGGAAAACAACGTACAGGGCAAGGTAGTCGTGCAGTTTGTGGTAACCCGCGACGGTTCGATCGGCGAAGTCAAAGTGGCTCGCGGAAAAGACCCCGACCTTGACAAAGAAGCAGTACGTGTAGTCAAGACCTTGCCGAAGTTTATCCCCGGCAAGATGAACGGCCAGGCCGTCAACGTATGGTACACCCTCCCCATCAACTTCAAGCTTCAGGGCGTCTGATAACCGAAACATACGCTTGCCCCGCGCGAGCATTCCTATAACAGGCGAAGCCGCTGTCCGAGCAAAAGGACAGCGGCTTCGCTGCTTTAACCACAATACCTCAAGAAATAGTGACGCACGGCTCGTGCGTCCGCCAACATCTTGATTATCAGGCACACTATTCGGACGCACGAGCCGTGCGTCACTACAATATGAAGTGCTGCCACACCCTCAAGACAAATCCGGGAATTATTATATTGTCATGTACTGCTAATTCAGCTTGAGCTGAAGATGTGACACAAACAGGATTACAGAAATTGGTAATATTGTTTTTATTTTGTAAATTTGAAAAATGATTGACGGGAATGAACATTTCAGGGCATTTCCGCCTTTAAATTTCAAATACCGGATGGAAACGGCCGCATTCAATTTCAGTTGCATCGGCGGCGCTGTCTGCCCGGATTTTCTTTGACAACAGATTACTCCCCTACTAATACTAACGTTTCAACCGATATGAGTTCATTTATAATCGAGGGAGGGCGAAAACTCTCCGGAACAATCGAACCACAGGGCGCCAAAAATGAAGCCCTTCAGGTAATCAGTGCCTGTCTGCTTACCACCGATGAAGTGACGATAGAAAACATACCCGACATCATCGATGTGCGCAACCTGATCGGACTCCTTGAAGCGATGGGAGTCGACGTGACCCGCAACTCAAAACACTGCTATACATTCCGCGCCGCTAACATCGACGCCGACTATGTAAACTCACTTGATTTCATACAGCGCTCATCGAAACTCCGCGGCTCGGTGCTTCTCATCGGTCCGCTGCTGGCACGCCTCGGCCGCGCCTACTTCCCGAAACCGGGGGGCGACCAGATCGGACGTCGCAAGGTCGACACCCACATACAGGGACTGATGGCGCTCGGCGCCACCGCCGAATATGACCCTGAAATGGCATCATTCCGCCTCGAAGCTCCCGCGGGAGGACTCAAAGGGTCATACATGCTGCTTGACGAGGCATCGGTCACCGGCACCGCCAACATCATCATGGCAGCCGCTCTGGCCAATGGCGAGACCACAATCTATAACGCCGCCTGCGAGCCCTATCTGCAACAGCTGTGCCGCATGCTCACTGCAATGGGTGTGGAGATACGCGGCATCGGCTCAAATCTTGTGACCGTAACCGGCACTTGCAGCATACGCGGCACTCGCCACCGCATACTTCCAGACATGATTGAAGTCGGCTCGTTTATCGGACTGACCGCGATGACCCAATCGTCAATCACCATACGCAACGTGTCAATCGACAATCTCGGCATCATACCGCAGAGTTTCCGCCGTCTGGGCATCGACGTGCAGCAACAGGGCGACGACCTTTTCATACCCGAACAAGATGTCTACGAAATCGAGACTGGTCTTGACGGCTCGATACCGACCATAGCCGACGCTCCGTGGCCCGGACTTACGCCCGACCTTCTCAGCGTAATCCTCGTGGCGGTCACACAATGCAAGGGAAGCGTGCTGATACACCAGAAAATGTTTGAGAGCCGACTGTTTTTCGTCGACCGGCTGATCGACATGGGTGCACAGATTATCCTCTGCGATCCCCACCGCGCCGTGGTGATAGGCCTCGACCACCGCTATCCGCTGCGCGCCCACCGCATGTCATCGCCCGACATACGCGCCGGCATCGCTCTGCTGATAGCCGCTCTATCGGCCAAAGGCACATCGGTGATAGGAAACATTGAGCAGATACAGCGCGGATATGAGGATATCGACCTGCGCCTCAATGCTCTCGGAGCATCGATCGCTCGTCAGTAGACATATCATAGAGAGTTCAGCTGACGAATGCCCAGGTCGATTACAGGCACTCCGGCTGCCTCGAGTTCCATCTTATAGCGTTTGCGACGCCTTGAATTTATCTCTGTCGACAACACCACGGTGTCGGCGCCGGACCGACGGGCCAATTCAACCGGGTCACCATACCATTTCGCCGTCACCAGGCAGTAGTCAGTTTTTGTCATTGCGTTACGCGAGCCTGCGGAACCTTCATCGGCCGCATGCGCCACGAGCATGACCCTGCGGCCGAAGCGAAGCGTGCCGTCAGCTGTCATCAGTTGGCTGTCAAGCGGCTGTATGTCGACAAAACGGATGCCGCGCGTGGCGATATAGTCGCGGTAGCGGTCGCACCACTTCACAGAGTCGTAGCGATGATTATGGCGCGGCGACGTCGTCAGCACACGCAGAGTGTCACCCCTGTGAAAAGCTATAGATGTCGCATCTGTCGAGCGAAGCATATACGCCTCGCCGTCGGCATGCCGCACTTCCGTAGCCGAGGCAGCTCCAAAGGTAAAGAGCAGCGTGGCAACGGCAAGCACGGCATAGCTTCTATGCCGCTGATAAAGATACGCGGCGAAAAACGCCAATGCAAGATACATCGGAACCACAAGCCACGCATCGATATAGATATTGTCGACAGTAGCGCCTGGCAGATGCGCCACGGCAGATGCCACGGCATCAAACAGCGAATACACACCGTCGAGCATCGCGACAATCCATGCCGGCTCTGCTCCTGCAACAAGTAGAAATGATGTGAAAACCAGTCCGCCGGCTATCATGACAGGCATCACCGCCACAGCAGCCATATTGGCGATAAAGAAGTAGACCGGCACACTGTGAAAATGGAGCGCCATAAGCGGAAAAGTGCCCGCAGTGGCAGCGAGAGTTGCTGCAGCGGCAACCCATACCCTATAGCCGCGCACTCGGTGTAACGACACCGGAGCAAGACGCGGCGTCAGCAATATTATTGACAGTGTGGCTGCAAACGACAGCTGAAATCCGGCCTGCATGAGCGACATCGGGGAGAACACCAGAATGACCGCAGCCGCCAGACACAGAGCGTTGAGCGACGAACGCGGCCTGTCGAGAACAAGTGACAGCAACACGGCAGTTGCCATGATGACAGCACGGCACACCGAGGGTGACATCCCCGTGAACAGCGCATAGCCCCACAACACGGCAATCGTCAGCCACCACCGCGCCCTGCGGTGCCCGGCCATGACGAGAGGAAACAGCAGCAATGACACCGTGGCCGCAATGACCGCCACATGCGCGCCGCTAAGCGCAAGGATGTGCGCCACACCCGCGGCGGCATATTTCCGACGGCATTCATCGGAGACCGCACTGCTGTCGCCGGTCAGGACAGCGGCTATAAATATCGCCGTGCGCTCGTCGAGAGCCGACGACAGCAGCGCGTCGGCCACCCTTGCGCGCCACCGTTTCATCGCAAGCAACAGATTGCCGCTCATCCCCTTCACCTCAAGGCTTCCCACGGGCGCATAGCACAGCAACGACACGCCCTGATTGTAATAGTATTCCGACAGATTATCCTCAAGCGGGATATCGGTGTCGCGCCGCGGCAGGGAGTATGTGCCAGAAAATGATATGATATCACCCGGTGCAAGCACCGGGTCAAATGACGGATAGGTGAGCTGCACCCTGCAAGCCCTGACGCAGGCATCGCCGACATCGACCGTTACCCGCTGATGTTCAGATAATTGCACTACATCCGTAACGACACCTCCGAGCACAGTATCGCGTCCCGGGGCCCCGTCGAGACTCACAGGCACGAATATCGCGACTGCTGCCACCCCAAGCGCCGCCGACAACAGGATTTCAACGAGAACCGACCGTCTGAGCAGCACTCCGACAAAGGCCGAAGCCACAGCTACACCCGCCATAAGCCACGGCCCGACCGGAAGAAAACGGGCACACAAAACCCCTGCCACGATGCCCGAAAGCACCGGCAGCAGGGGGATGTAAGACAATGGCGGACGTGTCAGACGCATGGCGGCCGGGTTATACCGTCATCTTCACGACAAAGAAGCTGACCGCCCCGATAATGACCCACAGGAGCACGGCAAGCAGCAGCGGGCGCACCCCCACTCTTCTGACTGTGGAGAGCGACAGGCTTGCACCGATGAAAAACAGCGTCACCACAAGCAGTTTTTTAGCTACATAGACAATGCCGCCGGTAAGTTCTGATGGCAGTCCGAGATATGTATTGACAATCATCGCCAGCACAAACAGCAGTATGAACCAGGGGATGGATACCTTTGCAGAATTCTTGTCGCGGAAAAGAAACATCGTGACAAACGCCAGAGGAATGATCCACAAGGCTCGCGTGCATTTTATCACCGTGGCAATCTCGCAGGCCTGCTGACTGAACGCATCGCCCGCTCCCACCACCGACGATGTGTCGTGAATGGCTATCGCGGCCCATGTGCCGAACTGCTGGTCGGTCATGCCGAAATAATGTCCCATCGGCGGGAATATGAACAAAGCGATCGCATTAAGTATGAAAATGACACCGAGCGACATCGCCATCTCCTCGTCATTTGCGCGGAGCACCGGCCCGACAGCCGCGATGGCGCTGCCTCCGCATATCGCCGTGCCGGCCGAGATAAGATAACTCGTCTTGCGGTTGAGATGCAGCCAATAGCCGATAAGCACGCCGAAAGACATGACGCCTATTACAGACACTATGGTGAACATCATGCCCTGGCCGCCCGATTTGAGCGCCTCGGTGACACTCATGCCGAAACCGAGCCCCACGACAGAGGCCTGTAACAGATATTTCGAGCCTTTCTTATTGAATTTCGGGAAAGGCATCGGAAAGACAAATGCGAAAATCAGACCTACGAACAAAGCCACGGGAGCTGTTGCAGCCGGCAGTCCGAAGAGGTCGAACGGGAACAGCAGCAGCACTACAACAGCCGCATAGACCCATTTGGCAAGCACTTCCTTCATCGACGGGAGCGCTGCCTCCATGATACCGTTACTCATAAATGTAAAGTTGAAACTGTAGGATATGTTTTTATAACGTGATTATTCATTCCATATATTCCACGCTGCAAAAGCCTGAAGCAGAAGCATTTCAAGTCCGTTTTTGGTTTCAGCGCCATGCTCGGCCGCCTTGCGCATGAACATCGTGACGTCAGGATTATACAGCAAGTCATAGCAGAGATGCTCAGGGGTAAGGCAGTCGTATGGGATGTCGGGACACTCGTCGACATGCGGATACATGCCGAGCGGAGTGGTGTTGACTATAATAAGGTTATCTGCCATGATTTCGGGCGTCAGGTCATCGTAGGTGATGACACCTTCGCGAGGAGTGCGGGATACAAGCGTCGGCTTCACTCCGAGATTTTCAAGACCGCGCACCACTGCTTTGGAGGCACCGCCCGTGCCGAGCACAAGAGCTTTGACACGTCTCTCGTTGAGCAACGGCGCAATCGAGTCTGAAAATCCGATGATGTCAGAATTATAGCCCTTGAACTTAAGGTCGCCGTTTCTGGCGCGTATGAATTTTATCACATTGACAGCGCCGATTTTTGCCGCGTCGGCATCCATCTCGTCGAGATACGGGAGCACCTGCTCTTTGTAAGGGATGGTGACATTAAGTCCGGCAAGCGTCGGATATTCGCTTATCACCTCCATAAGGTCGCCGATGTCGGGAAGTTCGAAGTTGAGATAACGGGCATTTATTCCCTCCGCCTCAAATTTTTGATTAAAATAATTCTGTGAGAATGAATGGGTCAGAGGATATCCGATGAGACCGTAGATTTTTTCGTCGCTGAGCATAATGTCGGGGTGCTTCAATTAAGTGATTGTGCAAATATAGAAAAAAAGCCTTGTTCCGACAAATATTATCGACAGGCATTCAGGTCAATCGAAGGCACTTCTATCCATTCAGCGCACGGGAAACACTCCGCCACATACCGGCAGATATAGTTGCGCGTCTCCGGGGCGATGACCGGGTCGGTGTCGAAATGGGTGTTGTAGAGCAGATAGCGCAGATTCAGGCCACGGCGCTCTATCGCTTCGAGAGCGAGCAGCGTATGCGATATCGATCCGAGTTTGGCATTGGTGACAAGAGCCACATCCAGACGACGGTCGGCCACATAGTCGATTGTCAGATAGCGGTCGGTCAGCGGCACCATCAGTCCTCCGGCGCCTTCCACAAGCAGAGTGTCATACTTCGCCTCCAGAGCCTCGCGGGCCGCGTCAATGGCATCGATGTCGACCTCTCGGCCGTCGACTCTCGCCGCGAGATGGGGTGATGACGGATAGGTGAATATCATCGGAGCAGTCAGGGCATACTCCTCATGACATATATCGAGGTGCATGATGCTGCGGTGCAGCTCTATATCTTCCGAACGGCCTTCATTGCCTGTCTGCACAAGTTTCTGTGTCATCACCGCGCGGCCTTTGCCGGCGATGATATTGGCCAGAAATCCGGTGGCATACGATTTGCCGGCGTCAGTGTCGATGCCGGTGACAAATATTGTTTCCTTATCCATTTTTCTTTATGATTATGAACTGAGTGTTGAAAGTCAGCACCGCTTTTCCGTCGACCGTGAGCGACTGCATCAGCCTTCTGGTGTCGGCTATTGACATCGCCTTGCGCGACAGGGAGTTGACGCCTGTGGCACGCATGTGGGAGAGCGCTTCGGCAGCAGAGCCGAAGAGAAGTTCAAAGCGGCGGACAAAGGTGTCGCACTCCACTCCGTCAATCGACTCGAGCAGACCGTGAAACTGCGGATAATGCATCGCGCTACCCCTTGCGAGCGTTGAAAGCTCAGGTATCGTACCGTCGATATAACATGAGATGAAGGCGCGTCCTCCGGGAGTAAGTGCGCGCACTATCTCTCTTACGGCGCGGCGCGGCGAGTTGAACCACTGTAAGGTGGACGACGAGAATATCGTATCGACTGATGCGTCGGGCAACGCCCGCAATCCGGTTTCGGCATCACAGGACACGACATTGACCTCATTTCCATTTCGGGCACTGACAGCCACAGGCGCGAGATCCCAGAGAGTGATACGGCTGTCGGCAAACATCGGCATGTAAAGTTTTGTGAGCACTCCTACCCCGCTTCCAATCTCCAGAACGGTCTGGTTTCGGCTGATTTCAGGCATACCGTCGGCCGCCGCACCGGCAAGTATCGCCGCCACTTTGCACTGCACTTCCGCCTCCCGCTCATACGTGACAGAAGCAGAGGCAAAACGGTCGCCGACAAGCTCCTTGTCGACAAATGCCGACTGAATGAAACGGCTGAAGTCGATGGCATGGTGCGCGTCGCGCATAATTCTCACACGGCGTGATGCCGTCCGCCAGGCTGATTTCATGTTTTCAAACGGAAATATCAGGTCAGCGTCAGAGAGATAAATTTCGTCCCAGTTGGCGGTATCGATAGTTTTGTCAGCCGGAATACGCGAACGGACAGCCAGCAGCTCGTCGCGCAGTTCATCAAGCTGCCGTTGTGGCATACACGGCATCAGAGAGGCCATTGCCTCCTGCCCGCCACAAATGCGGCGGTAGAATTTCAGCAATGATTTATTGTCGGGAAGCGCTGAAGTCAGGTCATACACCCGCGGTGGTATGCCGAAATCGGCGTCAATCGGCACGAGAGTGCCGTTTACAGCAACCGTGCGCGTGAAAGGCAGGTGCGGATTATCCGAGATAAACCTGTCGGCATGCCACACTCCGAGCGACCACGCAAGCACGCATATTTCGTCATACCCGTCAAGAGTCTCCATGTCGAAGTCAAGAGTGCGGTAATCATACACGACAAGCAGGTCATAGCCGGGTTTAGACAATTGCGCGAAAACCGACGCATCCATGCCCCATCCGGCAAAAAACAAGATAAGACGGCGCCCGCGGCGTCCCTCAACTCCCTCTGTATGCTGTATAAATCTCTGCTGCATAAATAATTTTTCCGGCTCCATGCTAAGAATCACATAACATGAGAGCTTTCTCCAATGCAAATTTACGCATTTATTCACATAATATGTAAGTTGGCCGGCAAAATTAATACAATATTCGATATTCAACCGGCTTATAATAAATTCTACATAAGAAATACCACACTATTCCGTAAAAAAATTACGGAAAGATAAAACTTTTTGTATCTTTGCAATATTCAATATTTAAAAGAGTAATAAATAGCACTGCCTTATGCTGAAAAAATTTGCAGTAAAGAACTACCGGGGATTTTCAAAACGTATCGAACTTGATCTATCAAATCCGAACAACTATTCTTTCAATCAGTTCGCCATATCAGGAGGAGTGGTAAAGAATGGCATTATCTATGGTCCAAACGGTATGGGTAAGACCAATTTAGGCCTTGCGCTTTTTGATATCGAATATCATCTGGCTCCGCTAAAAGCAAAGAAAAGCGATTATTATGACAACTACGTGTATGCCGGAAATCCAAATCTGACAGTCGATTTTGAATATGAGTTTGATTTCGACAATCAAATCCTGAACTATGATTACTCCAAAAACATCACCGGACAGCTAAAAAAAGAATCACTCAGACTCAATGGTGAAACTGTTTTTTCACTTGACGGAGAGGATATATATATCAATGAAAAATATTTCAATAACGCAGGTGTCATACAGGCCAGTTTCAATGAAAATGCCAACGGAGTCTCTCTGATAAACTATCTGCTTGCATTTTATCCGCTCGACAAGGATAATTATCTTATAAAACTTCAGAATTTTGTAAACGGAATGCTCTGGTTCGCGAGTCTGGAATTCCGCGAATTTATCGGAGTGGAGTCAAAGCCCAGCAGCAATATTGAAGAGTTCATAATATCCAACGGTCTTGTGGCAGACTTTGCCGCATTTCTCGAAAGGGTAAGCGGCCAGAAATTCACATTCATTCAGCCTCGAAAAGGAGACACGACCCTTTGGTACAGACTTGGCAATTTCCGACTCCGGTTCTGCACTACAGTATCAACAGGAACCCGCACTCTTGAACTGCTGTATTTCTGGTTTAAACACATGAGCGAAACCACGTTTGTATTTATTGATGAATTTGACGCCTTCTATCACTTCAGACTTTCATACAAGATATGCAAGGAACTGTTCAATCTGCCATGCCAGTTGTTTCTTTCCTCACACAATACGTATCTCATGTCGAATGACCTGCTGCGTCCTGACTGCAATTTCATACTTAACGACGGAGAGGTGAAATCGCTTAACGAATGTACTGACAAAGAGCTTCGTTTCGGCCACAACATTGAGAAACTGTTCAGAGGAAAAGCATTTGGAGTATGATACTGTTTATTTTTGAAGGAGAGAGGGAGTGTCCGGTTTTCAACACTCTGCAACATCTGTTTTTCAAAAAAGAAACAGAACCGTTCATCTGCGTGTACAAGAGCAATATCTATTCCTTGTATTCACATATCAAAGAATATGATTTTATCGGCGGACAGGAAGAAGTTGACACCGTTTCTGCCCTGAATGAAATACTCGTCAAACAGGGTAACAATGAATTGTCATCTATCAACCCTTCTGAAATTGCCGAAATATTCCTCTTTTTCGACTATGATTTCCATCATAGCCGTGGCACACTGGAGGAGAATAACCTACATCTTAAAGAATTGCTTGAATATTTCAATGAGGAAACCGAGGCAGGCAAACTATATATCAATTACCCGATGATAGAGTCATTGCGCTATACTAAAGCTCTGCCTGATGACGATTATATCAATTATACAATCGCGCGCACTGATTGCCGCAATTTCAAAAAAATCGCAAATGATTTTTCTCACTACAGCTCATTCGACCATCTCGTGCGTTCGACCAACAGTAATGAAGCGGAAGAAAAAAAGAAAAGACGAGATGAAAATATAAGCCGCAACTGGCTTTACCTTGTGAGAATGAATGCAATCAAAGCAAATTATCTGTGCAATGACAGAAATTCATTGCCTGAAAACATCTCGGATATAAGCCAGGCACGCATATTTGACGCACAACTGTTGAAATACGTACAGACTGACAATTGCCATGTCAGCATACTTAATTCTTTTCCTATATTTCTCTATGAATATCGGAAAGATATTTTGCAGTAACGCATTATTTGATAAAAATACCGGGCATATTGCAAGGTGACTCTGCAATATGCCCGGTGTTTTATCAGGTTATTTCCTTATGCTTTGGGGGCTGCGGGAGTTGGTGAAATGGCTGTTGCCGAGGGGGCTGCTGCGGGAGCTGCCATCGGTTTTGCCTCCCAGCCGAGAGCTGAAGCGCCAAGCACAGCCGCATCGGCTTCCTTAAGCTCTGAAAGGAGTATCTTGACTTTGCCTTTCCAGGGATTCATCACATTCTTTTCGAGCGAGTTGCGCAGCGGACGCATGATAAGGTCGCCGCTCTTTGACAATCCGCCGAAGAGAATGAATGCTTCGGGAGCAGAGAAAGCGGTAAAATCGGCAAGTGCCTCGCCGAGTATCTCACCGGTGTATTCGAAGATATCTTTGGCAATCTTGTCGCCTGAGATAGCTGCGTCATACACATCTTTAGAGGTGATTTCGTCGATGGGAATATTGCGGAGGATTGAGGGCTCGGTGCGCACTTCGAGGAATTCGCGCGCCGTGCGTGCCACACCGCTCGCCGAGCAGTAGGCTTCCAGACAGCCGGTACGTCCGCAGCCGCAGAGGCGTCCGTTGTGGCGCTTCATCACCACATGGCCGAGCTCGCCGGCAAATCCGTCGTGCCCGTAAACGAGCTGACCGTTGATTACGATGCCCGAACCGACACCGGTGCCGAGTGTTATCATTATGAAGTCACGCAGACCGCGTGCGGCTCCGTATGTCATCTCGCCGATAGCAGCCGCGTTGGCGTCGTTGGTGATGGCTACGGGGATGCCGAACTTCTCGCTTACAAGCTGAGCCAGAGGTATGGGAGCGGGCCAGGGCAGGTTGACGTTGGTCTCGATGCAGCCTGAGAAATAATTGGCGTTGGGGGCGCCGATACCGATACCGTGGATTTTGTCACCGGCATCGTTGACTTCTATAAGTTTTGAGAGCTCAGTGTAAAGTTCGTCAATATAATCTTCGATTTTACTGTGTTTCTGTGTCTTTATCGAAGAGCTTGCTATAACTACTCCTCGGGCATCGACGATACCGAATACGGTATTTGTGCCACCTATGTCGATACCGACAACGTAAGGTTTTGCCATGATAGTTAATTTAATGATAAGAAAATTTTTGAAATATTTTTGACAAAGATATAAAAAACTTTTGAGTAGACATTATGTTAATAAATAAATTTCGTAAATTCGCATTAATGAAGTTTTCATTTTATTATTAATTTAATCGATTTAGACATGAATGCAGTAAAAAAACTGATTCCTGCGTTGCTCATCGCTCTCGGGTTGCTCGCCATAGGGCTCGGCATCCGTTCGGGTTTCCGCTCGATGTCGTCGGCGCAACGCACTGTAAGCGTAAAAGGACTGTCGGAGCGTGAAGTCAAGGCCGACAAAGTCACCTGGCCCATCTCCTATCAGATACAGGGCAATGATCTGCCCTCGCTCTACGACCAGACCAATGCCACCAACAACAAAATACTTGAATTTCTCCACAATGCGGGCATAACCGACAGCGAAATCAGCATCAACGCTCCGGAAGCCTATGACCGCGCCGCCAACAACTATGGATCTGACCGCTATCAATACCGCTACAACATCACGGAAGTAATCGTTGTCACCTCTTCACAGGTCGACAAAGTGGATGAGTTGATACGCAGCCAGGGCGAACTGCTCAAGGAGGGCATAGCGATATCAAGCAACGACTACAGCAATCCCTTACAATATGAGTTTACCGGCCTAAACGACATCAAACCGCAGATGATTGCCGAAGCCACCAAAAACGCCCGCGAAGCCGCTCAGAAATTTGCCGATGACTCCGAAAGCAAACTCGGCAAAATCCAGACTGCCAACCAAGGCCAGTTCTCCATCACCGACCGCGACCAATACACACCATCAATCAAAAGCGTGCGCGTGGTAACCACACTGACCTACTTCCTCGAAGACTAAACCGGACATACAGATACTGAAAAATGCGGAATTAATTCCGCATTTTTTGTATCCGAAAGCCACTCGCATTCAGAATATTATAAAAATCTTTCTTTCTAAAGAAAAAAACGGCGAAAATTTTTCTTTAGAAAGAAAGATTTTCGCCGTTTATTAAGGTTATATGCTTTGTCGATATTTAAATCTCATATCAATATTGCTACAGGTCAGCGCTCTGCACGCATCGGGTTGGAGAGGAAGTCGGCGTATGCGAGGGCTATTCCGTCGGAGAGTTCTACGGTGTGGTGCCAGCCTAAAGCGTGGCTTTTGCTTACGTCGAGGAGTTTGCGGGGCGTGCCGTTGGGGCGTGTGGTGTCCCAGAGTATCTCGCCCTCATATCCGACAGTATTCGCCACCATTTCTGTGAGCTGTTTTATGGTTACTTCCTTTCCGGTGCCGGCGTTGACGGTCTCGTTGCCGGAATAATTGTTCATCAGAAACACGCACAGGTTGGCGAGGTCGTCGACATAAAGGAACTCGCGCAGCGGACTTCCGTCGCCCCAGCATGTCACCGACTGCGCCCCTGACACTTTCGCCTCGTGAAAGCGACGAATCAGGGCCGGGAGCACATGGGAGTGCTCGGGATGATAGTTGTCATTGGGTCCGTAGAGGTTGGTTGGCATAACGGATATGAAATCGGTGCCGTATTGGCGATTGAGATATTCGCAATATTTCAGACCTGAGATTTTTGCGAGAGCGTATGCCTCGTTGGTGGGTTCGAGCGCCGAGGTCAGCAGACAGTCCTCCTTCATGGGCTGAGGCGCCATGCGGGGATATATGCACGACGAACCGAGGAACTCGAGTTTACGGCAACCGTTGCGCCATGCGGCGTTGATGACATTCATCTCAAGTATCATGTTCTCATACATGAAGTCGGCGAGAGCATTGCGGTTGGCAATGATGCCACCTACTTTTGCCGCCGCGAGAAACACATATTCCGGTCGCTCGTCTGCAAAAAAGCGCTCCACATCGGCCTGACGGCACAGGTCAAGTTCTGCGTGTGTGCGGGTGATGATATTGGTGTAACCCTGCCGCTGCAGTTCGCGCACTATGGCCGAGCCCACCATGCCGCGGTGTCCGGCCACATATATTTTTGAGTCAGGGCGCATCATAAGGCAGAGTCCTCCCCTTCCGTTTTGTCGAGTCTGTCGCGGAGATACAGCTTGCGCACAAATTTCATGTCATGCTCCACCATAATCCTGACAAGATCGGCAAATGAGGTTTTTGTCGGGTTCCAGCCGAGAAGTTTGCGGGCCTTTGTCGGATCGCCGAGCAACTGCTCGACCTCGCACGGACGGAAATATTTGGGGTCTACCTCGACGATGACACGTCCGGTGGCCTTGTCGATACCTTTCTCGTCGACACCTTCACCCTTCCATTCAAGCTCGATGCCCACATGACGGAAAGCGAGGGTTGCAAACTCACGCACGGTGTGCATCTCGCCGGTGGCTATAACAAAATCCTCGGGCTCGGGATGCTGCAGTATGAGCCACATGCACTCCACATAATCTTTAGCATAGCCCCAGTCGCGGCGCGCGTCGAGATTGCCCAGATAGAGACGATCCTGAAAACCTTGCACTATGCGTGCGGCGGCGATGGTGATCTTGCGGGTCACGAAAGTTTCGCCGCGGCGCTCACTCTCGTGGTTGAAGAGGATGCCGTTGACGGCAAACATGCCGTAGCTTTCGCGATAATTTTTTGTAATCCAGAAGCCATATTGCTTTGCCACACCGTAGGGTGAACGCGGATAAAACGGCGTTGTCTCCTTCTGCGGCACCTCCTGCACTTTTCCGTAGAGTTCGGAAGTAGATGCCTGATATATCTTGGTTTTTTTCTCCAGACCGAGTATCCTGACAGCCTCGAGCAGACGCAACGGCCCTACTGCATCGGCGTCGGCGGTGAATTCCGGCACATCAAACGACACCTTTACATGGCTCTGGGCTGCAAGATTATATATTTCATCGGGCTGCACAAGCTGTATGATTCTGACGAGCGACGAAGAGTCGGTCATGTCGCCCCAGTGAAGGTTGACGAGACGTGACTTCTTCATGTCACGCACCCACTCGTCGAGATAAAGATGCTCGATACGACCGGTGTTGAACGACGACGAACGGCGCATTATACCATGTACCTCATAACCTTTTTCTATTAGAAATTCGGCAAGATAGCTGCCGTCCTGACCGGTTATACCGGTAATCAATGCCACTTTTTTCATTGTCTGTCAAAATTGAAATATCATTCCCTAAGGGAAACAATCATATTTTTGGTTCTGCAAATTTACAAAATTTTCCGACATGACAGTGTAACAATTCATGTATGGTTTCGTCAAATAAGTGAACAACCAAGAAATCGATGACAGCAAAAGAGTTCCAGACGACAATACTTCCTGCCTACGGCGCAATGGCCGCCACGGCAAGGAGAATACTCGGCGACGAAGATATCGCCAAAGATGCCGTGCAGGATGTCATGCGCACGCTCTGGGAGAACAGGCAACGCCTTGATGTCATGACCGACGGGGGAGCCTACGCCGTGCGCGCCGTGCGCAACCGATGCATCGATATATGCCGTCGTGGCTCTGCGGCCATAATGACTCCGGTCGAGGATGTGGCCGACGACATCGCTGACGAGGAAACCGATGACACAGGCCGGCTGGAGTTGCTGACAAAAGCAATCGAAAATCTCGGCGAACCGCGCCGCACGATACTCCGTCTCAGCCTTTCAGGCAAATCGGGTGCAGAGATTTCAGCGGTGACGAAAATAAACGAGGGCACCGTCAGGCAGCATCTGTCGCGGGCCCGCAAGGAATTACGCAACATGATTGTCAAATATGAAGAGAAAGAGAGGTGACTATGGACACTACATCACGATACGACAGGATAAGAGAGCTGATCGACAGCTGGTATGACGGCGACACCGACATGCGCGTCGAAGCGGAGCTATGCCGTTTCTTCAGCGAGGCCGATACTGACACACTACCCGACGATCTCAGGCAGGAAGCTGCCGTATTCCGCACCGTCGGAGAGCTTTCAGCCGAAAATCCCGACAAGGAGCTTCTGGCCGAAATCGAGGCTGAAACCGCCGCAGAAAGTCGCAGACAGCGGCACAGGCGACGCCGTCGCTTCCTGATTGCAGCCACGACTGTCGCCGCATCTGTCGCCATCATTTTCATTGCATTGCCAAGAAGCGGCAGCGATAGCATTGCAACACCTGCCACACTGACAATGGTAGCATCGGCCGACATCAACGTGCCACAAACGGCCGACACTGCCGTGACAGCTGTCAGTGTCGACCCGGAGCCGGAAACCGCACCCGCGGTGACTCCGCAGAAACCCCGCTGCCATGTCTCGCCGCAGCCCCATCGTCGTCAGGAAGCGATAGCTCAGGCCGTCGACGCTGAAGGATACACCATCATTGACGACCCCGACGAAGCAGCCCGCATATTGAGCGGGGCGCAGAAGCGATATTCCAACGCCGTGGCAATGACCGAAAAAGCATTTGTCAGAGCCACCGACGTCTTCGACACTGCCGAAAACATATTATGTGCCACAATAAAAAACTGTTAAATACCCAAATGTCATGAAATCAAAATTTTTAGCCCTGTTCATGCTGATAATACCGTTATTGTCATGCAGCCAGACCCGCCTGCTCGGCTCATTTCCCACAGGCGACGAAATATCCAAGGTGTTTGTCGGCCCCGCCCTGCTCAGCATGGCCGGCGACATCGGCGGTGACTACGCCGACGAACTGAAGGATATGATGAAGGAAATAAAATCGATAGAGGCCTATTCATGCGAAAATGCAAAGATGTATGCCACTGTCGACTCCAAATTCGACAAACTGTTGCGTTCGCTCAACACCGAAGAGATTGTCTACAGCGAGGAGGATGGCGAGAAATCGCAGATATATATCGTGACGGCAGAAGGAAGCAGTGAGCCTGACGCGGTACTGATCTACAACTCCGACCGCAGCGAAAAGGAAATCAACATCGTTGTCATACACGGCAAAATCGACATCTCGTCATTGGCCGGAGCCAACAAATAACTGCAACTCTCCATAAAATTACACAACCGCATACCTGACAGCAGGTATGCGGTTGTGTAATTTTATGAGTCTACAACAGTTCTTTAAGCGCCTTGTCGAGGTCCCGGTCGGGAGGCAGCTCCATCTGCGAGCGCAATCGCCAGCGCGCCTGACGCACCGACTCCGGTCTGATATTCATAATCCTTGCTATATGCCGTGTGTCGAGACCGAGAGCAATAAAACAGGCAAGCCGCTCCTGCGAACGTGCCACTTTCGGATATAGCCGGTGGAGATTGGCCGTGAAATCCGGACTCAGACGCGCGAATACCTCGGCGAAATTCCCGCTTTCGGCCTCGGCCGCCATCGCGGCACGCATTCCCGCCTGAGCGGCAATGATATCGCCTGCCGAAAGCTCTTCTTTCTGTGTCAGTCCGGTCAGCCGGTCATCAAGCCGGTCAAGCAACGTCTCCCTCTCGGCCACGCGGAGCGACATCGCGAGTTCGGCTCTCTGCGACCTGAGTCTCACGACCTTCTCATCAAGATGACGGCGGCGCAGACGCGACATGCGGCGACGCACCGCCACGCACACCGCGACTATCGCAAGCAATATGACCGCAATTCCGGCAGAAAATCTGATGACGAGCATGCGTCGTTCTCTTTCGGCACGCTCCTGAGCCATGACAATCTGTCGCGACACTTCGGTGCTGACAATCTCGCCGCGGCTTCGCTCTGTTGCAAGCGAGTCGACAATCACGGCATAGCGCGAGAAGCATGCTACCGACTCACGGTCATCACCTTCGGCGCGTGCGGTCTCCGCCATTGTGCGCAGCATAAACGCCTTATGGTCGCCTTGGGTTACCCGTGGCAGATAGCGGCGCGTGTCGACGATATAGCGCTTCGCCTCCGCCACATCTCCGCGGTCGAGGCTTCGGCGCGCCATAAAAGCCGCCACCATGCCGCGGAGTCCACATCTGACGGTGTCGCTTTGCAGACTGCACCATGCCCGCTGCAGGGCAACCGAGTCTTTTACCGCCACCCACAGATTGAAATCGACAAGTGTAGCGGTGAAATCATCAGCCGCTATCTCCGGAAGCACACGCATCTGATGAAGCATCTCTCCTGCCCGAGCGGAGTCGCCGGACGTGCAGAGCAGGTCGGCCAGATTGATGCGGACACCGGCGCGTGTGGACGACAGCTCATTTATGCCCGACAGCACAGAGTCGGCCATCGATATATATTCGATAGCGCGGTCGGAATATCCCGCGTCGAGCATCATCCAGCTCATATCGCAATAGCGCCCGCAAAGCATATAGGCACAATGGTGCCGACGGTAAAATTCAATCTCGTCATTGAGATGGTCATACCATTGGTCGACGGTATAGTCGCCTCGGTTTTCAGCAAGCCACCGGTAACGCCGTATTTCGTAGGGATAACGCGAAGAATCAGTCATTGCGACAGCTTTTTCAATCATGCGTACCGTCTCATCGCCACGTCCGAGACGCAGCATGAGACGCGCGTTCCAGAACATGTCATGCCCCATCAGACAACCGTCTGCGACACCGTCACCGGCCTCTGCCGCCACGGCTGAGTCAAACTTCCTGACAAGCCGGCCGAGAGAATCGGTCGACGCAGATCCGGCGAAAGCGTATTCGAGCCGCAGCGTAAGCGAATCGGTCAGCGGGGAGACCGGACTCCACCCGAAAGGTTCCACACAGTCACGCCGGTCGCCGGAGCACCCGGCCATCACCGAGGAAACGACGACGGCCGACAATGCAAACGAAGTTAAGACTGACATTTTCATACCGCTAATTTAGTGATTTTATGTCATATCCAGCGCCGCATACATTTTGTCGGCCGTGCAAACACCGTCTACAAAACGTCTACATGGGTTTTATTTGTTTGACTGGCTGTCGGTTAAATAACTGACAGCCGAAATGTCATTCAGCGGAGTTGAACCACTGGTAGTCGGTGGGAGTATCCTCGGCGATGCCTGTGCCGAGCTCTCCCGCATATTCTTCGTCGTGCTGCGAGCGGTCAAGTCCGATCTCCTCGCTGCGACGAGACACACGCATCGGTATCATCTTGTTGGTGACCCAATAGATGGCGTAGCTCATAAAGAAAGTGTAGGCGCACACACCGGCCAGCACGAGTATATGGTTCCAGAAGAAAGTGGTGCGCGACACCCCTTCCATGCCTCCGTCGGCAAAGAAATCGTAGGCGAAGATGCCGGTCAGCACCGTGCCGATGATGCCGCCCAGACCATGGGTGGGAAAGACATCGAGCGCGTCGTCGAAAAGATTGCTCGACTTTTTCCATGTCACGGCAAGATTGCAGCATATCGTGATAACGAACGAGATGAATATCGACTCGCCGATTGTAACCCATCCGGCGCAGGGGGTGATGGCTACGAGGCCTACAACTGCACCGATTGCGGCTCCCATTGCCGACGGCTTGTGCCCGCGGAGCGCGTCAAACACCACCCATGTCACCATAGCAGTGGCGGCGGCGGTGTTGGTGTTGAGAAACGCCGACAGCGCCACACCGTCGACAGCAAGCGAACTGCCACCGTTGAAACCGAACCATCCGAGCCACAGCAGAGCGGCGCCGAGAAGCACGAAAGGCACGTTGGCCGGCTTTGAATTTTCAGTCGACGACCTGCGGCCGAGAAATACCGCTCCGGTCAGAGCCGCGATGCCCGAGGCGGCATGCACAACAATTCCCCCGGCGAAATCATGCACGTGAAGCTTGCCGAAAAGACCCTCGGGATGCCATGTGCAGTGAGCCAGCGGACAATAGACGAGCACAATCCATATCATCATGAACACAAGGTAGCCCGAGAAACGCACCCGCTCGGCAAACGAGCCGGTTATAAGCGACGGCGTGATGATGGCAAATTTCATCTGGAACAGAGCGAAAAGCACCAGCGGGATTGTGGTTGTAGCCATGCCTATCTCGCTCACGGCCTCTCCGTTGCTCTGCGTAACGTTGCCGACTCCCACATTGCTGAACAGGAAGAAGTCGCACGGGTTGCCTATGATGCCGCCGATATCATCGCCGAAAGCCAGACCGAAACCGAACAGCACCCATATCACACTCACGAAACCCATCACTATGAAACTCTGCAACATAGTGGAAATGACATTCTTCGCACGCACCATGCCGCCATAGAAGAATGACAGACCGGGGGTCATCATCAGCACGAAAATCGTGGCTGTAATCATCCAGGCGATATTGGCGAACAGACTGTCGCCGGCAAGGTCGTACAGCCCTTCGGCCGGCGACACAAACAATCCGATAATACTGACAGCCGTTATGGCTGCAAACAGTATTATCCATCTTTTCTTTACCCTTTTACCTTTAATTGTAATCATTGGAATATATTGTTATAATTATGAATTGAATTTCATCTTGATACTGTGCAATTGTCATGCAAAACACGCCATCCGCCAACACAATTCCATATTTTCGACAACAAAGAAAGCAAATAGGTATTTAATACGCAAATTTTAAAGCACGTTTCTTTTAAAATAATATTATTTTTGACATTATGCTTTCTCCGCACCACTCTTGCAATTTCCGACATTTTGACCAATTTTAAAGAATACGTCAATTAATGCCGATAACCTTTTATTGACTAACTTTGCACGTGTCAAACATTTGTATACATATTCACGTTTTGAAATGAATTTCCGATTTATCACAATAGCGCTGCCGGTGGTGTTTCTGGCAAGCGCATGCAGCAATAACGGCAACATAGATCAACAGGCTGCCCGTCCCGTAAAGACCTGCGTCGCCACTCCGTCAGCAAGCGGTTCGCAGCTCATATTTCCGGGCAAAGTGGTAAGCGATGATAAAGTCTACACCGCTTTCAAGGTGGCCGGACGCATAGCGTCACTCAATGTAAAGGAGGGAGACAACGTAACAGCCGGCCAGACAATAGGACGTCTCGACGATACCGACTACCGCGTGGCTCTTGACGCCACCGAGGCTGAATACAACGCCATACGCAGCGAAGCTGAACGCGTGATAGCGCTCTATAACGAGAACGCCACTACACCCGTAGCCCGCGACAAGGCCGAATACGGACTGCAGCAGATTACCGCCAAGCTGCAGCACGCCCGCAATCAGCTTAACGACACACGTCTGACCGCCCCGGCTTCAGGGGAAGTAAAGAAAATACTCCGGCACGCCGGAGAAGTGGTAGGTGCCGGAACGCCGGTCGTGGAGATTGTCGACAACAACGCCCCTTTGGTTGAGATAAAGATACCGGCGGCCGCATTTGCCAGGCTCGGAGAGTTTACAGGCTACAGCTGCACATTTGACGCCTATCCGGGCCGCACGTTCAGTCTCCGTCCGTTTGCCGAGCAGAGCGTAGCCAACGCCAACCAGCTCTACACGGTGAAACTGGCATTTGACGGCATGGAGACACCGATGCCGGCAGTAGGCATGTCGACAACAGTGACGATGCTTGCCGACAGTGGCGACACTGCCGACAGCAACCTTTGGACTATCCCCTCGACCGCACTCGCCGGAAACGGAAAAGACACCCACATATTCACTATCGCACCCGACAGCACGCTCCGCCTCACCGCTGTAGAGGTGATAAGGTTTACCCGTGACGGAGAGGCTGAAATCTCTGTGGCGACGCCGCTTGACGGAGTGGAGATAGTGGCAGCCGGAGCCGGAAGCCTGCGCGACGGGCTGAAGATAAAACCGATACCTCCGGCCTCGGCGACAAATGTAGGCAATCAGATGTAACAACCATCCACAGGCAGATTATGAAATTCAATCTTAGCAAATGGGCTTTCGCCAACAAAAATCTGGTGCAGTTTCTGGTGGCAGTGCTTGTGGCCGGCGGCATATTTTCCGCCTGGGCGATGAGCAAACTCGAGGATCCCGAGATAAAAGTAAAACTGTCGGTAGTCGCCACGGTATATCCTGGCGCGTCGGCCCATCAGGTGGAACTTGAGGTCACCGACCCGCTCGAGAAGGCTATCCGCTCGATAAGCAATGTCAACTCGGTGGAAAGCGCATCGATGAACGACCTGTCAGTCATCAACGTCGAACTGCAGTCGACCGTAAAAGACGAGGATGTAGAGCAATGCTGGGACATGCTGCGCCGAAAGGTCAGCGACTGCGCCGCCACCCTGCCTCCCGGAGCGCAGACTCCGATGGTGCAGGAAGATTTCAGCAACGTCTACGGTCTCTTCTACGCCATGACTGCCGAAGGCTTCTCGCCGCGTGAGACCGAAGATTACGCGCAGCTGATACGCCGCTCCATACTTGACCTCGACGGAGTGGACAAGGTGCAGCTCTACGGAGTGCCCGCCGAGGCTATCAACATATCGCTCAACCGCGACCGCATGGCCAATCTGGGTGTGAAACCGCTTGAAGTAATCACTACCCTCAACAACCAGAACGACGTCACCTACGCCGGATATTTCGACACACCGGAGCAACGTATACGTGTCAATGTCTCCGACCGCCTGAACTCAGTAGAGGCCATCGGCGACATGCTCCTCGCCGGGCATGAGGATGACCGCCTGCGCATACGCGACATTGCCGATGTGGAGCGCACGCTCGCCTCTCCGCAACGCAACATTCTGTTGCGCGACTCGATTAGCTCGATAGGCATACTGGTGTCCGGGCGTCACGGCTCTGACATCGTAAAAGTAGGCAAAGAGGTCGACCGGCTTCTCGAACACCTCAAAGAGGAGCGGCTTCCTGCCGGCATAGAGGTGCACAGCGTGTTCAATCAGCCGGAACGCGTCACCGACGCATTGTCCACCTTCTTCGTCAATCTGGTGGAATCGGTTGCGATAGTCGTGCTGATACTCATGCTTGCGATGGGACTGCGCAGCGGCGTGATGATAGGCATATCGCTGGTTACAATCGTGCTGGGGTCGTTTCTGTTCCTGTTTAATTTCGGAGGAACGATGCAGCGCGTGTCGCTCGGAGCGTTCATTCTCGCCATGGGCATGCTTGTCGACAACGCCATAGTCATCATCGACGGCATACTTGTCGATCTCAAGCGCGGGAAACCTCGCCGCGAGGCTCTTACAGGCATTTGCGGTCGCACGGCAATGCCTCTGCTCGGAGCCACCCTGATAGCCATACTCGCCTTTCTGCCTATATTCCTCTCACCTGACACCGCAGGAATATACGTTCGCGACCTGTTCATAGTGCTGGCGGTGTCGCTGCTTCTGAGCTGGGCGCTGGCACTGGTGCATGTGCCGCTTATGGCCGACAGATATCTCAAAGGCAAAACCGCCTCGTCAGAAGAAAAAGAGCTTTATAACGGCAAAGTCTACAGGTGGCTTCGCTCGCTCGTCACATCGGCCATCAGACACAAATATGTCACTGTCGGCATCATGGCCGCGCTGCTCGTGCTGTCGGCTGTCGGCTTCGGTTTTGTAAAACGTGGATTTTTTCCCGACATGGCCTACGACCAGCTATATATGGAATACAAACTGCCCGACGGCACTTCGCCTGAAAAAGTCAGGAAAGACCTCGCCGGGATAGAGGGATACTTCAAGACCCTCCCATACGTCAGAAATATCACGACATCGATCGGCGGCGCGCCCGGACGATATAATCTCGTTCGCTCCATACCGACGCCCAACCTGGCCTACGGCGAACTCATCATCGATTTCACATCGGCCGACGAGCTGAGCGACCATATAGAGGAGATGCAGGAATATGTCTCGACGCACTACCCCGAGGCATACGCAAAACTCAAGCGCTACAACCTGATGTTCAAGAAATATCCTATCGAGGCACAATTCACCGGACCTGACCCGGCAGTGCTTGAAGCTCTCGCCGACTCGGCGCAGCGCATCATGGAGCGGATGCCTCAGGTAAGACTCATCACCCGCGACCTCGAGCCGCGGGTGCCGGTGCTCGAAGTGGAATACAACCAGGCGGCGGCGCGCATGTCGGGTCTCAGCCGCAAGGATGTGAGCCTGTCGATGCTGACAGCCACCGGCGGTGTGCCAGTGGCGACACTCAACGACGGCACCCACCCCACGCCTATCTACCTCAAACAGACCGACGCCGACCACGGCGCAATTGAGGATATAGAGAACATATCGGTGTTCTCCACACTTCCCGACGTGAGCGCGCTCGTCGACGACGAAGTCGTGACAAGCATGGCAACCGGAGTTATCGACAAGGATATGCTCATCGACCGGCTCATGTCGACCACACCGCTAACACAGGTTGCCGACGGAGTGACCGTCGAATGGGAAAACCCCGTGATACCCCGCTACAACAGCCAGCGCTCGGTGAGGGTGCAGGCCTCTCCGGCACCCGGCATAGAGACAGAGAAAGCACGCAAGGCTGTAGAGGAGGCTCTGACATCAATCGAATTGCCAGTGGGCTACGCTCTGTCATGGCAAGGCGAGAAAGCCGCTTCTGACCAGTCGATGCGCTATCTGTTCCAGAATTTCCCGCTGGCGGTGATATTGATGATAGCGCTGCTGATCATGCTGTTTAAAGACTACCGCAAACCTCTGATTATTTTCTGCACCATACCGATGGTGGTGGTAGGTATAGTTATAACCATGATAATCACAGGCAAGACGTTTGACTTCGTGGCTATCGTGGGCACTCTCGGACTCATAGGCATGGTAATCAAGAACGGCATCGTGCTCATGGACGAGATATCACGTCTGCTCGGCGAAGGAATGGAACAGAGCAAGGCGCTGATACAAAGTTCGGTCAACCGTCTGCGAGCCGTGTCGCTTGCGGCGCTTACCACCATACTCGGCATGCTGCCGCTGCTTTCCGACTCGATGTTCGGGTCAATGGCGGCCGCCATCATGGGCGGACTGCTCTTCGGCACGGTCATAACGCTGGTGTTCATTCCCGTGTTGTATTCACTGTTTTTCCCAATACGTAATAAGAAGAAATGAGACTCGCTATAATTTCCGCAATAACAGTGCTTGCCGCGGCAGGCGCTTCGGCTTCGGTGCTGACAATCGACGACTGCATCGACATGGCCCTGACTTCCAATAATGCGATAAAGGCATCGGAATATCAGACCGAGCAGGCCGGGGCGATGCTTAAAAGTCTGCGCGCCAACTATTTTCCCGATATAAACGCGACAGCCACCGGGCTCTACAGCAATGCCCGCGGCAGCTACGGGATCGAAGGTGGCAATCTGCCTGTATTTACTGTAGACGGCACGGGAAATCCGTCGCCGACAGGAAGTTTCGCCTATTTCCCCGGTATAGGACTCGACTACAAGGTAGGGCCGATGTTTACAGCGGGAGTGGAGATTACGAAGCCCGTATATATGGGAGGGCGCATAAAAAACTCCGTGAAAATGGCATCGCACAAGGCAGATATGGCCGCAGCTGCGCTTGAGATGACTCGTGATGAGGTGATTGTATCTGTCACTACGGCCTACGCCGATGTGGTGAAGGCAGGGCGGATGCTTGAAGTGGCTAAAGAATACCGGAGCGTGGTAATGGAACTTAAGGCCAACGTGGAGAGCGCGGTTGCCCACGGTCTGCGTCACAACAACGACAAAATGAAGGTGAATGTGCGCATCAACGAGGCCGACCTCAGCATATTGCGCGCACGCAATGCCCTCAGGCTCGCAAAGATGAACCTGTGCCGCATCACCGGACAGTCGATGCTGACCGATTTTGATGTGACCGATGAATTTCCGAAGGTGGAGCTTCCGGCGGCAATCGACAACAGCGACGTAATATATGACCGCCCCGAATGGCAGGCGCTGCAGGCCAACGGACGAGCTCTGAAATCACAGGTCGACGTGGTACGCAGCGAACTTCTGCCGCAGGTTGCGCTAAAAGCCGGATATGCCTACAACTACGGCTTCGAGCTCAATCATACCGAGCTTTTCAACCGCGGAGCATTTGCCGTGCTGCTCAACGTAACCATCCCTATATATCATTTCGGAGGACGCAGCGCCAAAGTCACTGCCTCACGAGAGCAATGGCATCAGTCTCAGGCAGAAATGCGTGACAAAGAGGAATTGCTGACACTCGAGTTGCACCGCGCGTATTCCAATCTGGAAGAGGCGGCCGCGGCACTCCGACTGTCAGAGACGTCGGTCGAGGAGGCCGCCGAGAACATGCGTCTGAGCCGCGTCATGTTTGACAACGGCATGGAGACTCTAAGCGACTATCTGGAAGCACAATTGCTCTGGAACAAGACATGCCAGCAGCGAGTGGAGGCCGGATTTTCACTCTACACTGCCCACATATCCTACCTGCGGGCGAGCGGAAAACTGTAACAAACGGATTTTGCCTATGACAGCGACCAACTGCCTGTGTCAGAATATGTAGCCGATAGAGAGTGTCACAGTGGCCGACGAATAGCTTTTCACAAGAGTGCCTTTCGCTTCAAGAGCAAGTTTCAGCGTGGGAGTCACGCGGTATTCGATACCGGCACCGGCATTGAAGCCGAAACGGTTTTTGCGCGAGGTCACATCACCGTCGCCGTCGGCAGTGCTGTCGCTGATGTCAGGGTCGTCGTTGTGATGATAATTCCAGCTTGTGTAATTAAGTCCGGCAAGAGGATAGAATGCGAAAGCGCCTGTCATGCCGAACCGCACCGGAAACTGGGCATTGCAGTTGATGGAAAGCGCATCAGTATCATTATGCCTGAATATATAGTCGACATTAGGGGCAAGCCGGAAGTGCGGCGAAAATTCATGCTGGAACCAGAGGCCGGCGGCCGGAGAGGAATTGCGTGTATTGAATCCGACTCTCAGACCCATCGAATTTTCACGGGCGACAAGAGGGAGAACGGAGAGTGACAAAAAAGCGACAAAAGATAAGCTCCTTACAGATTTCATAATTTAACTATAGATTTTAAGCAACCGACAACCGCCTGCGACCGCAAAGGTATACAAAAACTTCATTCCGACAAAATAATGACACAATGTCTGATTTGCTTTGCATCCGAGACCAAAGCATTGCACCCGAATAAAAATCTCCGCTAAAAGTCATACCACCGGTTCAACCCGATCAAGTTCAGTCACAGGACGTATCGGCCGGCACGGATTTCCTGCGGCGAAAGTATGTGACGGCACAGACTTTGTCACGACACTGCCGGCTCCTATCACCGCGCTCTCTCCTATCGTGACACCGGGAAGCACAACAACGTTTGATGCAAGCCACGCATTGTCGCCAATTTTCACGGGCAACGCACGCATTATGCCGTCGTTGCGCTGACCGGGGAGCATGGCGTGTGTTATAGTCACAAGCGTGCAATTCGGTCCGATCATCACATTGTCACCTATGTCAACCCTCGCCTCGTCGAGAATTGTAAGATTGAAATTCCCCACAAAATTATTTCCTATATGTATATTGTAGCCGAAATCGCATCTGAAAGGAGGATTGATGACAAGATTTTCGCCGGCTGAGCCTAACAGTTTCCTCAGCGACTCTTCTCGCCGACCCGTTTCAGACGGACGCAGAGAGTTTATCTTGAAACACGCATCGGCGCACACTTGAAGCCGCCGCGACACTTCAGGCAAATCTTTCGCGCCACCGTAGACCCAGCAGCCGGCACCAAGAAGTTCAAACAGATCTTTAGCCATAACTCAATAATATATAAATATATAACAAGTGACTTTTGTTAATTACACCGCAATTTAATAAAGGTAGCGGCAACTTCCAAAAGATGAACCCCCATAAAATAGCAAACCACTTCTCACGAAGCGGCTTCCTAATAAATCCTCGATATTACTTCGAGGCAAACAAACCTAACATAAAACACGATTATTACCTATAGAGTATTATCCAATTACTTAATCCAATTAAAGAATACTAACCCACAAACTAATTCCTAATTTAACAAATCCTAATTTTTGTCTCTAATCCATATAAAATCAACTTTGACTTTTCTGTCGCTGTGATTTTATGTTTGCATCGCAAAGTTAGTGCAAATATTCCATTTGTCAATGCCTGATAGCGTCAAACAAAACGACAATATAGATTAGATAGAAGGAATGCAAAATATATCTTACTATATATCTGCATTTTAAGCCTTATATATAACATCTAAAATATAGATGTGTTTATAAATTATAACCAGCATTTTTAAGGCATATAAGCTAAAGAGAACTTTAAATTTTTCTATTTTTTCAGCCTTTGAAAGCACATTTTACAAATATTTCCAACCCCGGGTGCAACGTCAGGAGCATCTATCATTCAACCGAAGAATGAAGAATATCAATCAGGTCACGACGGTTACGCACCCTTATTTCAGTCTGGGAATAGTCTATGAGACCTCTCGCCTTCATATCGTCAAGCGTGGATATGAACGATGAACGCTGAACACCGAACAGCGAATAGAGATCGCGTTGGCGGCAAGTCATTGTGATATCTGTGCCACCACGCTGGGTCAGTGCGACAATCCAGAATGCAATGCGCTCTTCAAGACTTCCGGTAGCAATCGACAGAATGCCGTCGACTGCTTTTTGAGCGTTCATTGACAGCAAGTTCAGATAATTTATCAGGAAAATCGTGTCGCTGTTGAGTATTTTCATATAGTCAGCCTTTGAAATCTGGAGCACGCCTGTAGGTTCAAGCGCGACAACTGAACAGGGATAGACCGTAGAACGTCCGAAAATATATTCCGGCGCAACGACATCGGGCGCTGTCAATGTCTGCGACACGGTGAAACGGCGGTCATGATTGGCGATGCTCACACGCACTTTTCCAGATATGATAAATTTTATATGCGTGCACTGCTCACCTTCGGCAATAAAAGTCTCACCTCCAAGAAATTTCAGAAAGTGGAACTTGGTATTTCCAATTATCTCAAGCATTTTCTCATAGGTCACCCCGCTGAACAGTGGCAATCCCATCAATAGTTGATACATCTGATCCATTACTGTTATCAATTTTAAGGTGTTAATGACTTACCTCCCTTACGCCTGCAATCAGGCCAGGCATTTTACGCGCAGATGCGAGATACAGGCCAAAGGTCAATATATCAATAATAACAAGCGGAATAATAAAAAGTTACTTCATGCCGGATTGACTGACACAAACCTCTGTAATGACTATGACCTCAAAGCATTCCGGCATGTGCACGACGATATATCTGTATGGAATTTACAGTGTTATGCCATGCGATATAGCAAGCCGGACCGACCGAGGCTATAGGGTCGAGATAAGTCAGTGCAAGCCAGATGGCAAGCACGGTATTCTTCTGACCGAGACTCTGGGCTCCGGCTATTCGGTCGCCATAACGCGCTCCGATTTTACGCCCGAGCCAAAACTGAGCAAGACATGCCAGCAGCGAAAGCACAGCGATTGCCGCCATCTCGGGTATGCGTGACTGCGGTTCCTTCATAAGAAAACTCACCGAGTTGCCTACAACAATAATCAAAGCTACCGCCCAGATATAAAATGACAGGCCTTGGTGACGCGCAATCGCGTCTCTCACCCGAGGCAATGTCACTTTGAGCATAAGAGCGACTGCGAGCGGGCCGATTATCAGGGGCAGTACATTCGTGGCTATACGTATCAGCGAGGATGAAAATCCGACATCCGCGCCGTCTCCCATCATGGCAAGTATCACCGGGGCAGTAAGCGCCACCACAAGATTACTCAGCAGCGAGAATGTGGCAACCCGCTCCACTTTGCCGCCCAACATGCCCGTAATTACCGGAGCCGCTGTGGCCGTCGGGCAGAATATGCAGATAAAAACGCTTTGGGCTACGGCCATATTAAGCAGGCCCAATGCAAGATACACCATGAGTGCGCCTATCACCTGGACACCAAGCAGCCACCACATCGACCTGTCGATGCTGAAATGACGCCACGACACCTTACAGTATGTGATCAGCAACATTATGAAAATCAGATATGGCGACAGAAAGGCCACATATCCTATCTGATTGTAAAACAGAATGCCCGCCACCATGGCAATCGGCAGCATCCATGGCTTCAGTTTTCGAGTAAAATTCTGCATAATAAATCAATCAAGAAGGCATGCCCGTTGGAGCATGCCTTCTGGTTTCGACCGGAGCGCCGAGCGCACCGGCAATATTGTCAAGATATTGTTATTATTCTGCGACCTGGATAGTTGTAGCGCGGTCGAGAGCAACGAATTTTTCACCCATGTCAACGAGGTTGCCGTTGTTGATGGTTGTATCGAACTGAGCTGCGGGAACACCTGATTTGAGGAGCTGTTTTTCAACAGAGGCGGCACGGTTCTTGCGGAGATTTACATTGATGCGGTCGTTACCGGTGTAGTTGTCAGCCCAACCGGTAACCACGTAACGGGTGTCGGGGTTGGCTTTCATCACCTCGGCGCAAGCCTGTACTACGCGAACATCTTCCTTGGTGAGTTTAGACACGTTGATGGGGAAGTAGATAGTAGCGAGGGGAGCCGCGGGAGCTGCTTCAACGATTTCAGTGGGACGGTCAAGACAAGCCTGGAGCTGAGCCTCGAGGTCGGCGATGCGTGCATCGGCAGCCTGCAGGCGTGCGCGGAGAGCGTCGCAGTTCTCGGGTTCGGGGCACACGGGGATGATGGGAGCGTTCCATTCACGTTTCTTGAAGAGGTAAGTCACGCCGATGTTGGCTGAAAGGTCGTAAGAGGTCTTGTTCCAGTCGCCGCCTTTTTCGTCGCGGTGGTTGTCAAGGGCGGTGAAGCGCACGTCGAGCGAGAGCTGCACCTGCTTGCTTACGTTAAAGCTGTTGATGATACCGCCGCGAGCCGCGAGGATACGGTCATGAGCGTCTTTGTAGCTTGTTGAGTTGTTGTTAGCATCATACTGACGTGCATAAGTCCAGTAGCAGCCTACACCGCCGTAGACGGTAAGGTTGTATTTGCGTCCGGGGTGATAGCCGCACAACCAGTTGGTGACATTTATCATGGCGTCTAACACGGGACCTACGTGAACGAATTTCTGTTTCCATTTGCCGTCGACGGTGGGTTCGTCATAAAGGTTACCGATGCTTTTTACGTCAGACATACCTTTTACCTTAAGCCAGTTGACACCGGCACGGAGACCGATAATCGGAGAGAACCATTTGCCTACATAAAGCGATGCCGTAGGAGACCAACGGTCTTTCCAGTCGCGATATGAGTCATTGGGTGAGAAGAAGATGTTGATGCCACCTTCACCGGTTATAAACCAGTTGTCTTTAAATTGATTGAAAAGATAACCCTGCGAGGGATCTTCGACATAGGTAACCTCCTGTGAAGTTTGAGCAACCATGCCTTGACCCATGAAAAGGGCGCAAGCTAAAGCGATTAAACTCTTTTTCATAAAGATTAATTGTTTATTAATTAATTGTTAAATTTTTATTCCATAGTTGAAACCCTATTTTCGCTGAACAGTATCCTTCCGGCAGAAGCCTTCGCGCAGGCTCATATTATCGACAGGTTTAATTGTTTGGTTATCAGAGCAATCTGAGCTATAACCATTCTTATTATTGTTGGTAATCCTATATATTCAACGAAATATCAAAAATTCTTTCTCTGAGGTTCTACAAATTTCGCGCTAAGTTAATACTTTTTTTTGAAAGAGAATTTATTTTTCTTAATATTTTTTTATACTTCGGCATAAAATGGCGTAAAATATGGTTTCGGGATTTTGTTTTTTTAATTCGGGGACTCTTAGCAGCACTGTTTGTGACGGAACAGTATCTGTTTTGCCAATTCTCGCACGATGTCTTGCCTTATTTTTTAGGCTTTTTGTGAAATATAATGCAATTTTATCAAAAAAAACTTGACAAGGGGGTGTCTGATGTTGTAAATTTGCAAGATAATATGCACTCCGGCCTATCGCGGGAAGGGGTGCAAACATCTGCCAAAATTCCGCAATAAACCGGACTGCAATATAAATAGACTGCAATATAAATATATGTATATGCACCTCCGGCAACATGTGGAAATATGGCAATATAAAAATAGAATTCTCAGAAAACATCATCATTATAGTCAATGAGTCAATCCAATAAACGCACGAGTCTCATGAGTTTCGGCAAGCATCTGACATCGACGGTCAGTGTCGGCATGGTGCTGCTGATATTGGGAATAGTGGGGAGCGCGGCCTTTGCGGCAGGCAACATAACACGTCATATCCGTGAAAATCTGGGATTTAACATGGTGATGCGTGTGGATGCCGACATGACGCAGATTAACGACATGAAAAGGCGGCTGACGTCGTCGGATTTTGTCGCAAGTTACGACTACATGTCGCCCGAGGAAATTCTGGAGCAGGAAAATGCCTATCTTGGCAGCGACATCGTTGAGCTCATAGGCGGCAATCCTTATCAGCCGGAGTTCAGCGTCAGAGTAAAGGCACAATATGCGTCGGTCGATTCTCTTGAAAAAATCACAGCTCCGCTACGCATGAGCGATTCGGTGGAAGAGATTACCGTGCACACGGAAATGGTTGAGTCAATCAACTCCAATATAGGTTCACTGTCACTTGTGCTGATTGCTTTGGCGGGAGCGCTGCTGATAATCTCGTTTGTGCTGATTAACAACACTGTAAGGCTTACGATATATTCAGCGAGATTTCTGCTTCATACGATGAAGCTCGTTGGGGCGACCAACGCGTTTATCAGGCGCCCGATTGTCATCGGCAACATGCTTAACGGCATCCTTGCTGCCGCGGTAGCCATATTGTTGCTGTGTCTGCTCCGTGTATATGCCATCAGCATTGACCCTGACCTTGCTCTCGCCCTGCCGTGGAGCGATCTGATATGGGTATTTATGGGCATCGTAGCCGGAGGCATTCTGATATGCGGCACAGCCTCTTGGTTAGCGACCAACAAATATCTCCGACAGAAATATGACGACATGTTCTGAGCCCATGCATGCATCTGACACTCAACGATAACAATAAATAAAAAATATAACTTATGGCAATTCCCAGTAAAAAAAACATAGGCGGCGCAGCAGCGGCCCGGAGCGGAGTGAAACCTGCAACCCCGGGCAAGACTCTTGAGAAAGAAGCTCCGGAGCATTTTCCGCTTGCCCGCAGAAACTTTATTTTCATGATTGCAGCCGGCGCACTCATCGTGCTCGGATTTCTGCTGATGCTCGGGGGGGGAACCACTACCGAAGAGTTCAACCCCGACATATTCAGCACCCGTCGCATCGTCATCGGGCCGACACTGTCGTTTCTCGGCTTCGTATTCATGGGCGTCGCCATCATATTGAAACCGCGCAAATAAGCAATAGTAATCAATAAACAACATAAAAAGGTAAAAAATGGATTGGTTTGATTCCCTTATAATGGGTGTAGTGCAGGGTCTGGCGGAGTATCTGCCGATAAGCAGCTCGGGACACTTGCAGATATGCAAGGACATACTCCACCTCAACATGGAAGGCGCAGGGTCGTTGCAATATACGGTGGCGCTTCATGTGGCCACGGTGCTGAGTACGATTGTAGTGCTCTGGAAAGAATTTCTGCCGCTTGTGACATCGTTTTTCGGGTTTAAGCGCGACGCCAACACCACCTACGTGTTCAAGATACTCGTGTCGTGCATCCCCATCATGATAGTGGGTCTGTTTTTCAAGGACAAGGTGGAGACACTGTTTGACAAGAACCTCCTCACTGTGGGCATCGCACTGTGTTGCACAGCTCTTCTGCTGACATTCGCATATTATTTCCGCCGCACCACAGCCGACAGTCCGGCACTGCGTCAGGGAGGCTACCGTCCGCGCGACATCACGTTTCTTGACGCATTTGTCATAGGTCTGGCCCAGGCCGTGGCCGTTATTCCGGGGCTGAGCCGTTCTGGATCGACAATCGCCACCGGTCTGATGCTCGGCGACAAGCGCGAACAGATAGCCAAGTTCTCGTTCTTCATGGTGATAATCCCCATATTGGGCGAGGCACTGCTTGATGTCAAGGATATGGTAAGCGGAAGCGGTGATGCCGGAGCGACGGCCGAGACAATCGGCATCGTGCCGCTTATCATTGGTTTCATAGCCGCTTTTGTGGTAGGTTGCGCAGCATGCAAATGGATGCTCAATATCGTCAAAAAAGGTAAACTAGTGTGGTTTGCGGTCTACTGTCTAATCGTGGGTCTGCTCTGCATAATTTTTAACTAAGAGATAATAAAGAAATGAATTTTCTCGCCGGAGAAACAATATATGTCGACAAACCTTACGGCTGGACCTCGTTTGATGTGGTGAAACGCATCAGGGGGGTCATGCTGCGCCGTCTGGGCGTCAAAAAGATGAAAGTGGGCCATGCCGGCACCCTCGACCCGCTTGCCACCGGAGTCATGATCATAGTGAGCGGCAAGTCGACAAAACTGATAGAGCAGCTGCAGAGCGACGTCAAGGAATACATAGCCACGATAGCGCTCGGAGCCACCACTCCGTCGTTTGATCTCGAGACAGAGATCGACGCCCGCTACCCCACCGGCCATATATCGCAGCCTCAGGTAGAGGAAACGCTCCGGAAATTTACCGGACGCATAGAGCAGGTGCCACCGGCATTCTCGGCGTGCAAGGTCGACGGCAAACGCGCCTATCACATTGCCCGCAAAGGCAAAGCGGTGGAACTGAAGCCGAAGGTGCTCGTAATCGATGAAATCGAACTTCTGAAATACTCGCAGGAGGAAATCACCATACGCGTGGTGTGCAGCAAAGGCACCTACATCAGAGCGCTTGCCCGTGACATCGGCGAGGCGCTCGGCTCGGGCGGACATCTCACCGCTCTGCGTCGCACCAGAGTCGGCGACGCCACAATCGACCGGTGCCTTCAGCTTGACGAAGCTGTCGAAATGCTGCGCAACGTGGAGCTCGAAACCGACGATAACACTCACTAAGAAACAACAAAAGAAACGAATATAAAAGAAGATGAAGCTTTCCCAATTTAAATTCAAATTGCCTGACGAGCTGATAGCCCAGGAACCCGCTCCGGGTCGTGACGAATGCCGCATGATGCTGGTCAACCGCAAGACCGGCGAGATCACCCATCACGTATTCAAAGAGATCATCAACTATTTTGACGATGGAGATGTGATGGTGTTCAACGACACGATGGTGTTTCCCGCACGTCTCTACGGCAACAAGGAAAAGACAGGCGCACGCATCGAGGTTTTCCTCCTCAGAGAGCTCAACGAGGAGCACAAGCTCTGGGATGTGCTTGTGGAGCCGGCCCGAAAGATACGCATCGGCAACAAGCTGTATTTCGGTGAGGATGAGTCGATGGTGGCCGAAGTCATCGACAACACCACCTCGCGCGGACGCACGCTGCGCTTCCTCTACGACGGCCCCCACGAAGAGTTCAAGGCAGCGCTTTACTCTTTGGGCGAGACTCCGCTGCCCGACTACATACAGCGCGAGCCCAACGAAAACGACGTCACCGACTATCAGACCATATTCGCAAAAAACGAAGGCGCCATCGTGGCTCCCGCCGCAGGCATGCACTTCAGCCGCGAGCTTCTCAAACGTCTTGAAATAAAAGGTGTCGAGCAGGCTTTCGCCACAATACACAGCGGATTGGGCAACTTCCGCGAAATCGACGTCGAGGACCTCACCAAACACCGCATGGACTCCGAGCAGATTTTCATCACGCCTCAACTCGTAGAGACAGTCAACAAGGCAAAGACGGAAGGCCGCCAGGTATGCGCAGTCGGCACATCAGTGCTCCGCGGCATGGCTACGGCAGTGAGCATGGGAGGCAAGCTCAAAGTCTATGAAGGGTGGACCAACAAATTCATCTTCCCCCCCTACGACTTCACCGTCACCACGGCGCTCGTCACCAACTTCCATCTCCCCTATTCCACAATGCTCATGATGGTGGCCGCATTCGGAGGCTACAACCTCGTGATGAAAGCCTACGACGAAGCCGTTAAGGAAGGCTACCGCTTCGGCGCCTACGGCGACGCAATGCTAATCATCTAATCAACGAGCCTGATGATAATAAACCAACGTGAAGACCGGCATGCACAAGTAATCGATGTGGCGCGCCGTATGATGACGGCGATACGCACCGCCCCCAAAGCCAAAGGCAACGACCTCATAGAGACCATCCTTGTCGAGGGTGACGACCTGCGGCGTCTCTCTGACGCTATGCTCGCGCTGTATGACGAGACATCGAGGCCTGTCTATCAGCGTGATGCAGCCAACATACTTCAAGGAGATGCCGTAGTGCTCGTAGGTATCCGTCAGCAGCCCATGGGACTCAACTGCGGCCACTGCGGATATCCGGGATGCACCGCCAAGCCCGAACAATCGCCCTGCGCGTTCAACTCTATTGATGTTGGCATCGCCATCGGCTCGGCGTGCTCGCTTGCCGCCGACAGCCGCGTCGACACCCGCACTCTCTTTTCTGCAGGAATGGGCGCCATGCGTCTCAATCTGCTCCCCGGCTGCCGCCAGGTGCTTGCCATCGCTGTCAGCGCCACCTCAAAAAATCCATTTTTCGACCGCAAGTAATCACTGCGCATGGCCGACACATATCTCACAATAGAGAAACCTTCAGAAGCGGTGTTCCGCGAGAAAATGAGCAAATTTCTCGCTTTCGCACATCATGCCGAGTCGGCCGACGAAGCGAAAGCGGTCATCGCCACCTATCAGAAAAAATATTTCGACGCGCGCCACGTGTGCTGGGCCTACATGCTCGGCTTTGACCGCACCGACTTTCAGAGCAACGACAACGGCGAGCCGTCAGGCACCGCCGGCAAGCCGATACTCGGCCAGATAAATTCGTTCGGACTCACCGACGTGGTAATCGTCGTGGTGCGCTATTTCGGCGGCATCAAGCTCGGCACATCCGGACTCATCGCGGCCTACCGTGAGGCAGCCCGCATGTCGATTGAAGAGGCTGAGATTGTAGAGCGAAAGCTGATGAAACGTATAGAATTCACTTTCCCCTATCTTTCGATGAACGATGTGATGCGACTTGTTAAACAGACCCAGCCGGAAATCGTCAGCCAGCAGTTTGACAATGCCTGCAGCATGACCCTCGCTGTCCGCGCCGACGACTACGACAGCCTCACCGCCCGCCTCAGCGACATCGACGGCGTCAGCATGCTGTGAGAAATATTTTTTAATCATACTTGTGATTTACAATAATATGTAAATATATTAAAGTATGAAAAATACATTTTTACATGTCATTTTATTAAGCAAACTTATCCTATGAAACAAGTGCTTTTGATCTTGTTATTATCCATTTTCTTTTGCGATATCCATTCAGAAGAAGTTGCTGGAGTCGTATTTGATGAAAACAACAGACCTCTTCCATACTCTACTATTCGAGTTAAAAAGAAAAGAATTGCTACGTTAGGAGACCGGTCTGGTCGTTTTTCCATTTCATCAGGAAGCATTTGTCCAAATGACACTATCTCTGTTACATATATTGGATATGAACCACTTGAATTTAGCATCGGGGAAATTATCGACTCTGTACAGATTTTAAAAATGAACCCTTCTCCGACTCTTCTAAATGAAGTATCCGTTTGCGCTACGTCCAAAATCAAACAAAAGACCAAACGAAAAGGGAAAAAGCACGGCTGGTCTCTAATAAAGACGTGTATTACCGGTAAGACTGCAGGAGACACGTACGGTTATGAATTTCATACTTCAAAAAACAAGCAATTGCTTCTTGATAAAGTAGGTTTTTACTATTGCGAAGGTAATAATCAGGTGACCGAGATGAATTTCAGAATCAATGTCTATGACATGAGTCAGGTCAAAACCGAACCGACAAGAGATTTCATCAATATTCTTGACTCCCCAATATATTTTGAATATAAGCTTGGCGACGATCCAAACGGTAAATTTGAATTCCAATTACCGGAACCGGTTGTATTGCCAGACAATGCCATGATTGAGATAGAATTTCTGGAAAATCTTGATGATGAGATTTTTTGGTTTAAATGTAATTTAGTCGGCGGAAGTACTTGGTCAAAACTGTTTACTGAAAACATCTGGATTAAAACACCGTTTTCAACTCCATTTTTTGTAGAATGCATCGAACTTGATAAATGAGCGAGACCTTAGATACTGTTTAAAATTCATATCACTTTGCCTTTGAGAGTCGTGTCGGTGTCTTTTTGTTTATTCTTCAGTCACGTAGCTACGTCTACGTCCCTCATCACAAACAAAGATTAATCCGACAATAACACTCTCTTAACTCTATAAAATAAAATTTCCGCATAAAGCGCAATTATGTGCGTACTTTATGCGGAATTTTTATTTTTTGTATTGCGAGGTCAGTATGCTTCATGTTCGTGCTCGAGCTCTGTGGGGGTCAACGGCGGTTTTGACAGTTTGCGCCACACCACTGCGATATATGCTATCACTATGGGCGACAGCACTGACACCCATGTCATCACTTTCAGTGTGAAATATGACGATGAACTGTTGCGTATGGTCAGCGAGCTCTGCGGGTCGGTGACCGACGGAAGAAATGCAGTGTCGTTATATCCCAGCAGACACAACAGGGCGAGGATTGCGAGAACGGTGCCGGCGCCTGTCCATACGATGCCGTGATTGTAGACCCGCCGCACGGCTGTCTTGCCCAGGCCGTAGAGCACCATCACCACTCCGACCACGAATATAAATCCAAGCCACCAGAGCGACATCAGATTGTCGGCATATTTATAAGGCACTTCGGTGATAACTCCGTCAGCATCATATCCGTAGCCGTCGGAGGTGAATATCACGGCCACAAGCGCCAGAAACAGCACGACGAACACTGCTCCGTTGACCAACGCCGCCCTGCGCTGACGGGCACGAAACGCTGTGCCCTCCTCTATGCTGTTGATGAAATAGAGCGCTGCGTTGGTGCGGGCGAGAAACAGCACTGTAAATCCGACAAGCAGATTGCGCCAGTTGAAGATTGCCTCAAGGCCGTGCGAGGAGTTCCACACCGATATCACAGGTTGGCCTCCGTCAAGAATATTCCCTTTCGTCACCGTGAAATCGGCGCCGAATATCATCATGCCTACCGCCACGCCGAGAAGTATGCAGCCGGCACAGCCGTTGAAGAAGAGAAACGCGTCATAAACGCGGGTGCCCAACAGATTGCCGGGCTTACGGCGGAACTCATAGCTCACAGCCTGCAATATGAAGCTGAGCAATATGAGCATCCACAGCCAGTAGGCGCCGCCGAAACATGTTGAATAGAACAGCGGGAATGATGCGAAAAACGCACCGCCGAACACTACGAGTGTCGTATATGTCAGTTCCCATTTGCGGCCGAGCGAATTGACTTTGAGATTACGTGTCATGCTCGAATGCGAGCAGAAAAGCATCGTCTGTCCTCCCTGCACGAAAAGCAGAAACACGAGCAATGCTCCGAGCAGTGATATCAGAAACCACCAATATGATTGAAGCGCTTCCATACGTCAGATGTTTTTTAGATTTATACTTATTTTTCAGGCTCGTAAAACATGTCGGTCTCGGCCTTGCGTCTGATGTGGCGCACCATAATGCTGACCTCCGCCACGAGAAGCACAGTGAAGAGTGCCACAAAGAGCCAGAATGTGGTCTGCACGGAGCCGGATGAAATAGCCGAAACAGCGGCATTGACAGGGAGCAGCCCCTCGATGGTCCACGGCTGACGCCCCACTTCGGCCAGCACCCAGCCGGCCTCGCTGCATATCCACACCACCGGTATAGTCAGCAGTCCTAAGATACAGAACCATCTGTTTTGAAGCAGGTTGACCTTGCGTCGCCACGAAGCCCACGCCACAACAAGGAAGAACAGCAGCAGATAGCCTCCGGCCATCACCATCACGCGGAACGAATAAAACGACACCGCTACCGGCGGAACAGCATCTTCAGGCGCGCTGAGATAGCCGTAGCCGAAATATCTGAAATTGTCGTCGATGATCTGCTTTGCCGAAGCCATCGCCGCCGTGTCGCCGCGTTTCATCGCCGCGTCATAGTCGCGGAGAGCCTGCCGGGCCGTCTTGCCCATTTCTATGCGGCGCGCATAAGGCACACCGTTATATACAGTGTCGCCTGACTCATTGACAGCATATCCGCGTATAAGATCCTCGATGCCGGGCACAAATGCGTCGGCATCATGACGGGCGAGTATCGACAGGCCTTTGGGTATGCTGAGCTCTGCATGGATGGCTTTCTGTCCGTCGAAAGGCCGCTTGTCGGTGTTGACAAAACCGAATGCCACAAGCCCTTGCCCCTCGCTTCCGGAATACAGTCCTTCCATCGCCGCCAGTTTCATGGGCTGGTATTTCGACACCTCGACTGCAGAGCCGTCGCCGGTCCACATCGTAAGCACTATGCCGGCAAGACCGACTGCGCCGGCCACCTTTATTGACCGCAGGGCAAAGTCTCGGTTATTGCGCTTTATCAGAAGCCAGCAGCTCACGCCAACCACAAAGACCGACCCGAGCACCCAGCCGCTCAACACCGTGTGGAAGAATTTGTTGACCGCCACCGGCGACAGCACCACATCCTTAAAGCTAACCATGACATTGCGCATCTGCTCCGGATCAAATTCCATGCCGGCCGGATATTGCATCCAGGCGTTGGCCACAAGTATCCATAACGCCGACAGCGCCACACCGATTGCCGTAAGCCATGTCGCTGCGAGGTGGAAACGCGGACTGACTCGCTTCCAGCCGAAAAACATGACGGCAATAAATGTCGACTCAAGGAAAAACGCCACGATGCCCTCGATGGCAAGCGGCGCGCCGAATATGTCGCCGACAAACCATGAATAGTTCGACCAGTTGGTGCCGAACTCAAATTCAAGGATAAGGCCGGTGGCTACTCCGCAAGCGAAGTTGATGCCGAAGAGTGTCATCCAGAACTTCGTGATACGAAGCCATTTCTCATTGCGAGTACGGTAATAGACCGTCTCCATTATGCCTATTATAAGCGAAAGGCCTATAGTCAGAGGCACAAACAGCCAGTGCACAATCGCCGTCAGAGCGAATTGCCATCTCGACCAGTCTACGACATTGATAAGTTCATCCATGGTTATATTCTGATTAAAAATAGTTGCTATCGACAGAGGTCAGCGACTCTCGCACCGCCCCGGCCCGGTCGGCATCGCTGTCGTAGCGGCTGCCGAGAAAATCCGGAAAGAAAAAAAGTTTCAATACCCCGAATATCACAATCAGCTTTATGATTATTATGACCCACAGCTTGCGGCCTACCGTCATCGACCGGAATCCGTCGGCATAAAACCGCACTACACGGCGTGGCAATTGTAATATATAACTGACTGCTGACATATACTATCATTTAATGACGCACAACACCACCGATGGCGTCGCATCGCAATTTGCAAAAATATATTAATGAAAACAAACTTTTGCGCGAAAATGTTACATTCCTCTAAAAAAACATGCACGGCGGCGGGTTAAAAAAAGTTTTTTCACATCAGGCATGCTTTGCCGTATCGTGAAATCTCACTACCTTTGCCAAGCTAAAAAAATATAAACAGACAACAACTATGGCAAACTGGTTTGAATGTAAGGTAGCTTACCGCAAAATAATGGAAAACGGCATCGAGAAAAAAGTCAATGACACCTTCCTGGTCGACGCGCTGACTTTTACCGAAGCCGAGTCACGCATCATCGAGGAGATAACCCCCTTCATATCCGGCGAATTTTCGGTGTCGGCCGTCAAGCGCACCAAGATAGCGGAAATATTCTGGGACGACTCTGCCGACCGCTGGTATCTGACAAAGGTGGCGTTCATCACCATCGACGAGAAAACAGCGCAGGAAAAGAAATCCACTTCACTCATACTCGTGGCGGCAAGCGACTTCAAAGGCGCCCTCGAGCACTTCATCGACGAGATGAAAACCACGATGGCCGACTACGAAATCGTATCTATCACCGAGACTCCCATTCTCGACGTATACAAAGTGAAGGTGCAGGGCGACAGCTCTTCAGCGAAAAACGACTGATACCGACACGACAATGTACACCCGTGTAGCAGAACAACTCGACGAGGTCAGACGCTCTATTCCCGCAGGCGTCGGCCTCGTCGCTGTTTCAAAATTCCATCCCGTGGAGGCGTTGCGGGCAGCCTACGACGCCGGTCAGCGCCGCTTCGGCGAAAGCCGCGTGCAGGAACTCCTTGCCAAAATACCGCAGATGCCCGACGACGTCGAATGGCATTTCATAGGCCACCTGCAGACCAACAAGGTGCGCCAGCTCATCGGCAAGACTGCCCTGATAGAGAGTGTCGACACCGAGCGTCTGCTCGGCCTCATCGACAGCGAGTCGGTCAGAGCCGGGGTTGTGACACGCGTGCTGCTCCAGCTCCACGTGGCAAAGGAAGAGACCAAATTCGGCTTTTCTGTTGACGAGCTTGAGGCATATTTCTCTGAAAGGAAATTCGAGTCGCTGCAGGCCACGCATATATGCGGGCTGATGGGCATGGCATCGAACACCGACGACACCTGCCGCATCACCGACGACTTCGCCGCTATAGCCGCATGCTTCAACAAAATCAGAAACGACGCATCGCTCGGACTGCGCGGCTTCGACACCCTCAGCATGGGCATGAGCGACGACCGCGACATAGCCATAGGCCAAGGTTCAAACCTTGTGCGTGTGGGGACAGCTATTTTCGGAGCCCGCGAATACTGATTTCGCCCGCAATGCCTGTTTTAAGAGAGCGTTTGAATTTAAACCGTATTAACAATAAAAGAGAATGAAAGTAAAACTTCAAATTAATCCTGAGGTCTTTTTTGGTTAATTCCGCCAAGTTTCATCAGTCGCATAGCTCGCTATGCTCCTTCTTCAACTCGCGGAATTCCCTCAAAAAATCCGCTCAGTCTTAATTTGATTTAAATCCAAACACTCTCTAAAAGATTTTTTCAAAATTTGATACATTTTTATTACTTATTCACACCAAAAAAATCTATCTTTGCATTGAATAAGTAATTTCCGCCTGCATCGCATGGCGCAATTTCAGACTCATGAAGCCATCGGAAAACTGTCACCCATGAAACTTACCTGAACTATATTTACTAATAACTAATTCATAAAACTAATTCACTAATGTCATCAAACACAGCCACAGGCAAAAGCAATCTCGTGCCTATCATCACGATGATGTTTCTCTTTGCCATGATTTCGTTCGTTACCAACATGGCGGCGCCGTTCGGTAACATCTGGGGCAACCAGTACCCCTGGGCCGGCATGCTCGGCAACCTTATGAACTTCGCAGCCTATCTCTTCATGGGCATACCCGCCGGCAAGATGCTCGCACGCGTCGGCTACAAAAAAACCGCTCTGCTGGCTCTCGTGCTCGGCTTCTTCGGCCTCGGAGTGCAGTATCTCAGCAGCGTGTTCGGCGGCGACATCGCCGTGTTCACCACCGGTGTGACTGAAGAAAACTATCTCGGCGAGAGCATTGTCAAGGAAATGCCTGTCACCCTCAACCTCTTCGTCTACCTGCTCGGCGCATTCATCTGCGGCTTCTGCGTATGTATGCTCAACACCGTTGTCAATCCGATGCTCAACATACTCGGCGGCGGCGGCAAGAAAGGCAACCAGCTGCTCCAGACAGGCTCGTCGCTCAACTCACTGGCCGGTTCGCTCACCCCGATGCTCGTAGGCGCCCTCATCGGCACCGTCACCTCGCGCACATCAATGAGCGACGTGGCTCCCCTGCTTTTCATCGGCATGGCTATCTTCGCCCTCTCTTATCTCATCATATCGCTTGCACGCATCCCCGAGCCCTCTCTCGAACGCGCACGCGCCGAGGCTGCCGCAGGCAAAACCGCACAGCCCAACCGTCATTCAGCCTGGTCGTTCCGCCACTTCGTGCTCGGAGCCATCGGCATATTCTTCTATGTCGGCATAGAAATCGGCATTCCCGCCGAACTCAATTTCTATCTCTCCGACTCAGCTGAAGCCGGCGCAGGCATCCTCGTCAACGGAGCCGCAATCGGCGGCGCCATCGTGATGGTCTACTGGCTGCTCATGCTCGTGGGCCGTATCGCTTCGGGTGCCATCTCAGGCGTGATTTCAACCCGCGCACAGCTGCTTGTCGTGTCGAGTGTAGGCGCTCTCCTTGTGCTCATCGCCATCATGATACCCAAGACAAGCCGCATCGATGTGCCCAAATTCATCTATGATCCCGACGCCAAGACCGAATATATCCTTACAAACGTAGGTCTGCCGACTTCGGCCATCGAAGAGTTCAAAAATGACCCGGCCGGCTTCGAATGGAGCGAAAACTACATCCACCCCGAGACCCGGAAGGAAATCAACCTCAAGGAAGAGCTCTACAAGCAGGCCAACGTAAAAGCTGAGGACGCAGCCAAAATGCTTGAGACACCCACAATACCGCTCAGCGCAATATTCCTCATCATCTGCGGTCTCTGCACCTCGCTCATGTGGGGCGGCATATTCAACCTCGCAGTCGAAGGCCTCGGCAAATACACCGAGCAGGCTTCCGGCATCTTCATGATGCTCGTAGTCGGCGGTGGCATCATGCCTCTGGTGCAGCACAGCGTGCTCGCTCCGTCGGTAGGCTACATGGGCAGCTACTGGCTTGTGATAGCAATGCTGCTCTATCTGTTCTACTATGCAGTAATCGGCTGCAAGAACGTCAACAAAAACATTCCAGTCGACTAAAGCCGACACATAAACTTCACGACGAGAGCCGCGGTTGTGTTGCCGCGGCTCTCGTTGCGTTTTCACCGCAGTGAAACCGCAACGACATCCCCCGGCGCCATGGTTTCGACAATTGAAATGCGAATTGAACTTTATGTGACCCCGATTGTTAAAAAAAATAGCTATATTTGTGGTGTGAAAGGGTTAAGCCAATTCACGCCACAAATATCAAAACAATTACAAAACACAGTTTAATAATGAATTCCGATAAGAAAACTCTTGAGAGCGTTGCCGACAATATCCGTGTGCTCTGCGCATCGATGGTAGAGAAAGCAAAATCGGGTCACCCCGGAGGCGCCATGGGTGGTGCCGACTTTATCAACGTACTTTACTCGAAGTATCTAGTCACCGACCCCGACGATCCGACATGGTTTGCCCGCGACCGCTTCTTCCTCGACCCGGGTCACATGTCGACAATGCTTTACGCCACTCTTGCCCTTACCGGAAAATACACCATAGCCGAGCTCGAGCAGTTCCGCCAGTGGGGCAGCGTCACTCCCGGTCACCCCGAAGTTGACCCCGAAAGAGGAGTTGAAAACACCTCCGGCCCCCTCGGCCAGGGACACACGATGGCCGTAGGCTGCGCCATCGCAGAGCGCTTCCTCGCCGCCCGCTTCGGAAAAGTCGTCGAACACAAGACCTACGCCTTCATCTCCGACGGAGGCATACAGGAAGAAATCTCACAGGGCGCCGGACGTCTGGCCGGTTACCTCGGTCTCCACAACCTGATAATGTTCTACGACTGCAACGACGTGCAGCTCTCGACCAACGTCGATGCAGTAACCCGCGAGGACTACGCCGCAAAATACCGCGCATGGGGATGGAGCGTCATCGAAATCGACGGCAATGACGCTGACGAGATATCCAAGGCACTCGAAACCGCAATCGCCGAAACCGAAAAGCCGACTCTCATAATCGGTCACACCATAATGGGCAAAGGCATCGTGAAAGCCGACGGCTCAAGTTTCGAAGGACAGTGCTCCACCCACGGCAACCCTATCAGCAAATCGGCCGGCGGCGACTATGAAGCCACCGTGCGTCACCTCGGTGGCAATCCCGAGCACCCGTTCGAGATATGGGAAGCATCAAAAGCACTCTACGAAGCCCGCAATCAGGAGCTCCGCAAAATCGTGGCCGAACGCCGCGAACAAGAGCATGAATGGGCAGCCGGCAATCCAGACCGCGCGGCAGTGCTCGCCGATTTCATCGCCGGCAAGCTCCCCGAAATAGACTACTCTGCAATCGTGCACAAAGCCGGCCAGGCCACACGCACCGCTTCGGCCAACGTGCTCGCTGCCCTTGCCGAAAAAGTGCACAACATGATTGTATCAAGCGCCGACCTCGCCAACTCCGACAAGACCGACGCGTTCCTCAAGAAAACCGGAGCACTCATTTCCGGCGATTTCTCAGGCGGTTTCCTACACGCCGGCGTAGCCGAACTCACCATGGCAGCCGTAATGAACGGTATTGCCCTCCACGGCGGCATGCATGAAGCCTGCGGAACATTCTTCGTATTCTCCGACTACATGAAGCCGGCAGTGCGCATGTCGGCTCTGATGGAGCTCCCCGTGAAATATATCTGGACTCACGATGCATTCCGTGTCGGAGAGGACGGTCCCACCCACGAACCCATCGAACAGGAAGCGCAGATCCGCCTCATGGAGCAGATCCGCAACTTCTCTGGCAAACCTTCGATGCTCGTGCTGCGCCCCGCCGACTCTGCCGAGACTACCGTGGCATGGGAAATGGCGATGGAAAACAATGACAGTCCCACAGCCCTCATACTTTCGCGTCAGGACATCAAAGACCTGCCGGCAGTCGCCACAAGCCGTTACGAGGAAGCTCAGGGCACACGTCGCGGCGGATATGTAGTGATGGATACACCCTATCCCCAGGTAGTGCTTATCGCCAATGGCTCTGAAGTGTCATTGCTCTGCGAAGTCGCCGTTGAACTTGAGGCAGGAGGCGTGCCTTGCCGCGTTGTCTCAGTCCCCTCGACAGGCCTCTTCGAAGACCAGAGTCAGGAATACAAAGACAGTGTGCTCCCGCGCAACGTGCCCCGCTTCGGCCTCACCGCCGGACTGCCCGCAACGCTGCAGAGCATCGTAGGCTCCAAAGGAAAAGTCTACGGCATGACACGCTTCGGCGCATCTGCCCCCTACAAAGTGCTTGACGAGAAATTCGGTTTCACCGTACAGAACATCACCGAACAGGTGCTCAAATTCATCGGCAAGATATAAACCTCTCAAACGGCAAGATATCAGCGAACAATACATTTAAAATATGAAGAGGCTGCCTGACAACCAGAGTCAGGCAGTCTCTTTTTTTAGACCAATGTAAAAAAAAGGCAGCCACCGACCTCTCACCTTCCTCCGATTTTAAGCGAGAGCGGGGCTGCCTCGGAAAGCGCCTACTTGATTGACGGCACGGCACTCCGCGGCAGACACATTAAAGCCTGCTTTGGCAAAAGCCGGGCAAACGTCAACTCCCACGCAATGCGGCAGCAATCGCCACCGCCATGAGAGGGATGATAGACGCCGATTGTGTATGTGACATAATCAACAGGGAACGCACGGTGTTCCCCCTGATTATGCGATAGGGCATTATACACAATTCTTGTCAATGGTTACAGCCACACTCCCGGTCTGTCTTTATCCTTAATGCATCGCCAACACGTCCAGGCGGTAATGGACTTTTGTCGGATGGTCTGAGGCTCAGTGCCGCGATTGTAGATTGGGAGAGTTTGACGGCAAAGTCGGAGGAAGGACAAAGCAGACTCATGGAGCATAACCGTACACGTTATCTGTGGATAATCAATCCTAAAAATATCTTCTTTCGTATTGAGACAGATTGCAATCCTATGTTACGGCATCTCAGATATATACCGATTGGATATGTAGACATATCAACTCTCAGTCAAAATAGATGACAGCTGTATGACACACGGCCGAAAGGGATATGGCAATGCCGGTCGGGAACATTTCCCTGACTGCGGAGGCTGCTAAGATTTGTTGTTGTGACAAGTGATGATAGGGCAAGCACGCATTCAAAGCGATGTAGATTTACAATCCGGTCAAGTAATTTTTTTCATTGTCGGCATTATCTCGTCTCTACAAAATAGAAATCCGACTCAGGTGATAGGTTAGGCCAACGGTAAAATTCATCCGCATGACCGTCCGGTTAAGTCAACTGCAGGGTGTGACGCCTGCCGATTCTTTTTGATAATAAAAATGACAACAACGGTTGTTGCCCTTTGGGTAGTGTGATATCTTTCGGTTAAAAAACCTTGACCGATTGAAATCTTTGCATCCGAAACTGGCGGCTGTCGCTGTCAGTCCATTCTCCTGATCTATATGGCCGCCGGTCGAGACTGGTGGTGCATGATAAATGCCGGATTTCAATTCATTTCATAATATTCTGCACATTTCACATGTGGAAAAATGCATAAATATCAGTTTTCGTTATGCAAATATACTTATTTATTATCGTTTATCCAAATTTTCAATACTAAAATCTACACTGAGACCCTCACCTGCACAACATCGGCTCATGCAGTCAAACGGATATATATATATACGCAGAAAGGGGCACACTCCGAAGAGCGCACCCTATATGTCATATTTACCACTTCGGCTAATCCTTATTCGGCAGAAGTTGCGTCGGCTGCGGTTGTGGCGGCGTCAGCGTTGGTGTTGAAGTCGGTCTGTGTGGTCTGCTGTTTCTGCTTTGCGACATCATATTTCGCACCGGGGAGGTCGGGCGTAACGATTGACGACAGAATAGAGAGGAAGAGGATTACGATGGCAAGTGACCATGTGGCCTTCTCGATGAAGTTGTTTGTACGGCGGACACCCATAATCTGGTTTGAGCCGGCGAAATTAGATGCCAGACCGCCACCTTTTGATTTCTGAATAAGCACTACGCCGATCAGGAGAATCGACACAATCACTGTGAGTACGATTAATAATGTTTGCATTTTCGAGTATATGTGATTTATTGATTTTTTAATTCACTGTTTTCCGGCATTTCGGCGCCTGTTGGCGATGACTTTGCGGAGAAAGCGCATTTGGTCTGCAAAGTAAACACTTTTTTCCGGATAATTCAAACTTAATTGACTTATTATTTCGTATGCGCGCTCATATTGGCGCTGACGGATGAATATTTTTGCAAGGCTCTCGCTGAGCAGCGATGTTTCCTGCTGCTGTCCGGCCGCGGCGTCATCGCTGTGACGGTTTTCAACGGTAACGGCCGGAATGCGCGACGGCTCATCTTGCGGAGCGCTCCCCTCCTGCTGTTTCTGCTTGATGATGAAGCGGTTGAGAAGGTCGTCATGACTGTCGCCGCCATCCGACACCGACGGCAGATTGTGCTGCTCCTCTTTGGCAAGCAACTGGGCGTAGTCGGGAGTTGGGTTGAATATCAGGCGGTTGAGCACTTCGTCATCTTCACCGCCGCTGCCGTAGGTCGACAGGAAAGTGTCGATTGCACTCTCGGTCGACGGTGTCGCCACCTTTTCGTCGGGATAAAACGGCTCGTCGCTGTCGTTGAGCAACGTGGCGAGCACTACCGGCGACGGAGCGGTGCGGGCCAGATGGCGTGTGAGGCGACGGCGCTCCTCGTGCGACATCATGCCTCCGCTTTCGCGCAGCACTATCGATGCAGGCAGCGCGAAATAGGGATAAAGCTCCATGAGGCGCTCTGCCACGGCAGGCGTAAGCACGCCGCCACTCCCCTCTCCGTCGGGAAGAAGGCTGCATATAGCGCCGGTTATGGTTGAGTCTGACATATCGTTACGTTACCAGTTGCCAAGAGTGGCGTTAAATATCAAATCGACAAGCTCTTTGCTTATCTTCTCGCAGAGCTCGTCCTGCACGTCGGTCAGCATTTCCGTGGCGTCGAAATCGCGATAGGCAGAAAATGTCTGGTCAATGTCGTTTTTCTCATCCTTGCTGTCGGTATATTTCACACGCACGGTGATGGTCAGACGCGTTTTTGACGCGTAGGCATTTTCGGTGACGGCCTGCGGCGACAGCGCATATCCGGTGATTTCACCTTCGATGCTGAGGTCAGAGGCACCTCCGTCGATGGTGCGCAGACGCGTGTTGCGGGTGATATAGTCGAGAAGTTCATTTTCAAATGTCTGCTGCAGCGGCGGATACACCAGCGCTGCGCGTATCGGGAACTGTCCCACCGATATGGTGTGGTAGACATTATAGTCGATGGCGGCGCCGTTGAATTTATAGCTTATGCGACACCCCTGCCACAGCATTCCGGCAAGCAGCATCACTGCGAGCACGGCCACGCGGGTCACTGCATGGCCGCGGAAAATGCCTGTTGGTTTCTTATTCAAGTCCATATTCTTTTATCTTGCGATAAAGTGTTCGTTCTGAGATATTAAGTTCGGAAGCCACTGCCTTGCGTCGCCCCATGTTGCGCTCGAGCGACCGGCGTATAAGCTCTTTTTCGGTCTCTTCGAGCGTGGTGACCGGAGCGGTGGCCGTAACATCGACAACATCGTGCGACGCCGTCCGCGAGGCTCCGCGCGCAAACAATGCGTCGACCGGTTCCGTATATTTGACCACTGACGTCACTGAGCCTTTACGCTCCGCATCGGCAATCTCGCCTCCGAGTGCGAGACGGCTCTGCCCTGCCGACGCCATACGGCCGCCTTCGACCTGCTCGCGCAGCGCCTCGATTTCGCGCTGCAGCTTGAATATCATATTGAAAAGCATCTCGCGCTCACGTTCGTAGGCTCCTCCGGCAGGCTGCATGAGCGTGGGCACATAGCTGTTTACGCTCTCGGGGAGGTATGGCACAATATCGGCCGACGTGATGACTCTGCCCGCCTCGAAAAGTGCTATCTGCTCCACCACATTCTTAAGCTGACGCACATTGCCGGGCCAGCGGTAGTGGAGAAGGCGCTCGCGGGCCTCGTCGTCAAACGTCACCTGCGGAGTGCGGTAACGCTCGGAGAAATCCGACGCGAATTTTCTCGCCAGCAGCAATATGTCGCTGCCTCTGTCGCGCAACGCCGGAACTGAAATCTGCACGGTAGAAAGCCTGTAATAAAGGTCCTCGCGAAATTTGCCTTCGGCCACAGACCGCGCCATGTCGACGTTGGTGGCCGCAACGACCCTTATATTGGTTTTCTGCACTTCCGACGAACCCACCTTTATGAATTCGCCGCTTTCGAGCACACGCAGCAGACGCGCCTGAGTGGTAAGAGGCAGCTCGGCCACCTCATCGAGAAATATAGTGCCGCCGCTTGCCTCCTCGAAATATCCCTTGCGCGAAGCCACAGCGCCGGTAAAGGCGCCTTTCTCGTGGCCGAAAAGCTCTGAGTCGATAGTGCCTTCAGGTATCGCGCCGCAGTTGACCGCTATATACTTGCCGTGTTTGCGGGCACTGTTAAGATGGATTATCTGAGGAAAGAACTCTTTTCCCGTGCCGCTCTCGCCGGTCACGAGCACCGACAGATCAATCGGAGCCACACGCAACGCGCGCTCCACGGCATTGTTGAGCGCCGACGCATTTCCGACGATGCCGAGGCGCTGTTTCATAGCCACGGCCTGCGGTGATATTTCCGTCATGTTTGACATTGTCGCTTCTTTTCTGTTCAGGTAACTTGATTATAATACGGATGAATGCCTATTTCTTCATTTTGCGGCTCACCTCCCGCAGCTTGTAGGTCTCGCAACGCAGAAAGTCGCCGAATTCCTTCGGCGAACCCTGATGCTTCTTCTGCTCTTCGACAGAAATAGGCTCGCCGACGGTGATATGAAATGTCTTGTGGCGCTTGCGGAACACTTCGGCCGGGTGACGCAGCGTGCGCAACTGCCAGAAGGTTATGCCCAGGAAATTAAACCACCAGCTCTGGCTCCCGTGAAAGAATATCGGCACCACCGGCACCTTAAGCTGCTCTATCAGACGGATTATATTGGCCTGCCACTCACGGTCGGTGAGACGGCCGCGCCAGTTGACCTTTGCCACAGCTCCGGCCGGAAAAAAACCGACCGGCTCGCCTGACCGCACCTGCATGATAGCCTCCTTGATGCCCTTCATCGACACCGCCTTCTTCTTCGGGTCGGCCGAAGCCATCGGGTCGACAGCGATAAAATTGGGACGCATGCCCGATATATGGTTCAGCACCATGTTGACCATCACCTTATATTTCGGACGGCGCGACGCCACCATATCGATAAGTATGATGCCGTCAAGAGCGCCGAAATGATGGTTGCTCACCGTGACAAACGCTCCTTCGGGAAGATTGTCAAGCACCTCCTCGTTGTCGATGCGCAGCTTTATATCAAGCTCCTCGAGCATGCCGCGCACGAAGCCCGGGCCACCGCCCGGATTATCTATATTATGCTCATGCAGATCATTGACCTTGTCAAAAGAAAGGAATTTAAACAGCCTTCGCACGAGTTTCGGATGACGTCCGAGCCACGGCGAAGCCTTCCTGATATCCTCCATATCAAGCACCACACGCTTCACCGGCTCTTCAACCACCTTATTTATATCCTGATTTTCCATTTTTTCAAACAATTTTCCGCAAATATACAAAATATTCGCGTGCCTGCCAATTCCCGCTCCGCGCCACATTGATATTTTATCATCGACAGGCTGCGCCGAAACATCTCCACGGCGCAGCCATAACGCAACGCCTCCTGCGCCGCCGGCCGGTCGTTTTTCCAACAGACCTACGGCAGAGCAGGAGCCGAAATTTATAATATGTGTGTTTCTCAGCGCACTTCAATCTTGGCGGTATGCCGCTGCGTCTTGCCCTGAGCCGCGAGGATATATACGCCTGGGCGGAGTGAAGCGGTGGTGATGTCGGCAGTGTTGCCGTCGGCCGAAACCGAGGGTGCGATTGCCGTCTCCGTCAGTATGGTGCGGGCTGTCTCGACATCAAGGGGCGGATCTGCCTCAAGCATCAGCGCCACTGTGCCGGCTACAAACGGACATGCCATTGACGTGCCCTGCATCACAGCCCAGTAGTTCTTGCGATTGTTGAATGTCGCCTCTGCTGTGTAATTGTTTTTTATTACTGTCCGCTAAACCATAATAAGTCGAGTCCAACTTCTTGAAAGGTAGAAGTTGGGCTTACTTTTTGTATAGGACAAGCCCCTCTCAGCATTTTTCAGTTTATTCCGGCGGCGATTCAGATGCTTCGGCGAGCATTATTTTCAGGTCAGCGTCGGGTTGATTGAGGAACTTTTCGAGATTCATGTAATACATCAGTACGATTCGTACAATTGTCGCCAGTCCCGAGAAACTCCAGCGTCTTGTCAGTTTGCGTTGTAGTACAGAAAGCAGCAGATTGGCTATAAGTGTGACCCATATCTGGATCTTGATGGTGTTTTCACTTTCACCGTAGAAGTATCTCAGGGGAAAGTTCTGCTTTATCTGTTATCCCAATCAATCGCGTCCGTTTCTTGGTAAGAAACGGACGCCGCGGTCTATTTCATTGCCAGTCAACGAGTTTTGCCGTAAATCGTGTGTTTTATAATGAAGAAAATGACCCAAACATAGCATAGCTGCCTTATATTTCATTACACATTATTATATTTATATCAGGCATCATTACTTTTTTAGAAAAAAAATACAATATGCAAAATGAATAAATTTAGCATATTGCCCAAAAAATTAACGTTTGATTATCAAAACATTACAAAAAATATATTAAAAAATCCAATATCCGCGCATTAGTTGTCAAAATGTTAATGGCTAAAAAAATATGCTTACATTTGTTTAAAATTCCAACATTTTTGCTATCTTTGCGCACTACATATCCGTTCCTTGGTAAGAAACGGCTGCGGCGAATTTACATAACCGATTGAATATTAAATCATTATTATATTTTATTGTCTAATTAATTACTTAGTATGAAAAAACTGTTTATTTTTCTAATGACCGTCATTCTGACCTCTGTCACGGCTATGTCGCAGAACGGAGTCATCAAGGGTACGGTTGTTTCAGCGAGTGACGGCGAGACTCTTATCGGAGCCTCTGTTGTCGCAGAGAATGGACAAGGTGACGCTACTAATATCGACGGTGAGTTCTCACTGAAAGTAGCTCCGGGCACCATTCTCCGAATTTCATACCTGGGCTATATTTCTCAGGACGTTGCTGCCGCCGACGGCATGGTGGTTCGTCTCCAGCCCAACGAGAATACTCTCGATGAGGTAGTTGTGACCGGTTATGGTTCGGCCAAGAAGCTCGGCTCATTTGTTGGTGCGGCTTCAGTAGTCGGCTCGGCTCAGATTGAAAATACTCCGGCAGCGAGCTTTGTCGATGCTCTTCAAGGTGCGGTGCCCGGTCTCGGCATTTTCTCTAACACCGGTGAGCCTGCTTCGGCTCCCGCCAATATCAACATCCGTGGTTACAGCTCGCTGGAGTTCAACGTGACTCCGCTGTTCATACTTGACGGCGCACCTGTTTCGTCAGCAGTGTTCACTTCGCTTAACCCCAACGACATCGAGAGCATCACGGTGCTCAAGGACGCTGCGTCGACAGCTATTTACGGATCGCGTGCAGGTAACGGTGTGATTGTCATCACTTCGAAGAAGGGTAAATTCGGCGAGCAGGGCAAGGTTACCATCCGTGCGTCGGTGGGCTGGTCAGCTCCTGTTGAGAGCGGCATCAAGATGATGAATTCGCAGCAATATCTGAAATTCCGCGATGACATGACCGAGGCTTTCGGTTCGCCCCGTCTCGATGGCATTCAGCGTGATCTCATTACCAAATACGGTATTGACACTGACTGGCGCGACGAGATGATCAAGTCAAACGCGCTTACCTATTCTATGGAGGCGGCTGTGCGCGGCGGCAGTGAGAAATCAAACTATTTCCTGTCGCTCGGCCACTATGATCAGGATGGTCTTATCGCGAAATCCGGTCTGCGCCGCGAGACACTCCGCGCAAGTTTCAACGCTGATGTCAAGCCTTGGCTTCGTGTTGGATTCAGCGGTAACCTCGCTTACGAGAAATATGAGACCAACTCGACTGCCTCGCAGGCCGGTCGTTTCTACACCAACGGTCCTATCTTCCAGGCTTACTATGCACTTCCCTACGAGTCGCCCTATCTCTATTCGATTGACGACAGTGGCAATATCAGTTTCGGAGAGAAATCCAACTGGCTCAAATATTCACTCGGAGGCCAGCCTAATGCCAACTTTGTGTCTTCACTCAACACCGGAAGCACCAATCAGGTGACTGTCAATGCTTCGATTTTTGAGGAAATCCGTCCGATAAAGGGTCTTGTGCTCTGCGCTAAGCAGAATGCATACGCCTACGACCGCCGCGCTACTACAAGATGGACTGCCACCGAAGATTATGAACTGCCTATGGGCGGCACAACCAATTTCAGCCAGTACACCACGCGTCTGGCAGGTGAATCGTTCGGCCGTCTCTACCAGTTTACTTACACCAATACTGCCGAGTATACCAGAACGATTGCCGATGTCCATGACTTCACAGTGCTCCTCGGCCAGGAATCTATCATCAACCGCACAAACTCATTCGGTGTCAGCACTTCCGGTCAGCCTTCTAATGACCTTATGCTCATTACCAACGGTACGACGGTGACCCTTGACGATTTGTCGCGCGCTATGGGTGAGTATGTTGTCAACTCTTACTTCCTCAATGCCGACTATAACTATGACGAGCGCTATTTCTTCAACGGATCGGTTCGTCGCGACGGCTGCTCTAAATTCGCTCCCCAGCACCGCTGGTCGACATTCTATGCTCTTGGTCTGATGTGGAATGCCAAAAACGAGTCATTCCTCAGCCCAATCACCTGGATTGACGCCCTTCAGGTTCGCGCCAACTTCGGTACTGCCGGTAACTACTCAGGCCTGGGTGACTTTGACTGGCACGGTGCTTTGGGAACCGCTTTTACTTATAAGGGTCAGCCCACAATGGGTATCGTATCCCCGTCAAACCCTGACCTGACCTGGGAGACTATCCAGCAGTTCAGCGCCGGTGTAAACTACAGCTTGTTCAACCGCCGCCTCTACGGTACGGTTGACTATTATATCAAAGATACCAAAGATCTTATCCTCGACGTGCCCTATAGCTTCACCACCGGTTGGTCGTCAAACATCACCAACATCGGCTCGCTCCGCAACACCGGTGTCGACTTCGAAATCGGTTCTGACATCTACCGCGACAAAGACTGGTATGTGGGCGTGAAGGCCAACTTCAACTACAACCACGCTGAAGTGACCGAACTCTTCAACGGACAGACTGAATACCGTCTCGATGACTACGGTCTGGTATACGTTGTCGGAGACAACCCCTTCCAGCTCAACTCGGTACGCTATGCCGGCGTTGACCCCCGCGACGGTAAATGTATGTGGTATGACAAAAACGGCAACCTCACCAAGGTCTACAACGAGGATGATGCTGTCAATCTGGGCAAGTCATGGCGTCCGTCATGGACCGGCGGCTTCGGCATCAACGTGGCATGGAAAGGCCTGGCGCTCCGCGCCGACTTCACCTGGGCGGCCGACAAGTATATCTACAACTGGGCTTATCAGCAGCTTGCGTCCAACCTGTCGTTCACTCAGGGCAACCAGAGCATCAAGATGCTTGACACCTGGACTCCCAGCAACCCCACCGGCACGATGCCTGCCATCACCGAGGCCATCCAGGGTGACACCCGTTATCTCGAGAACTCTTCTTACATGCGTATGAAGAACCTCACCGTCAGCTACAATCTTCCCAAAAGCTGGCTCAAGAAAGTCGACATGAGCGACGTGACTTTCCGCTTCACCGGACGCAATCTCCTGACATTCACATCAGACGAGTTCACCGGTATCGACCCCGAGTATGTAGGCAACGGTGTGCGTCTGCAATATCCCAATACCCGCCAATATGAATTTGGTGTAGAAGTTTCATTCTAAAATTCGAGATGATTATTATGAAAAAGAAATATTTGTCAATAATAGCGGGTGCTGCTGTAATGCTGTCGTCATGCGACATGGACACTGAGCAGCAGGGTGTGATTGACGACACCAAACCGCTTACCTTTGAATATGCGACCAACATGCGCAATTATGTGGTCTATTCAAATCTCCGCAGCATGTCGGTAGGCGCATGGGTCTACAACACTGAGCTTCAGCTCGACCAGTTTATCGGAATGACCAACAACGGCGGACGTGGCGGCAACATCGCCAACGGCTTCCTGTCTTCGTCCAGCTCCGAGTTCTCCGGTCCCTACAAGTCATGCTACTCGGTTATTTCACAATGCAACTTCCTTCTGCCCAAGTGTGAGGAACTCCTGGGCAACGTCACCCCCTCGCAGGAGATAGACGTGAAGAGATATATCGCTGAAACAAAGTTTGCAAGAGCTTTCGCCTATTTCTATCTCCTTGACCACTATTGCAACACAAACGACGCTGTCAGCAATGCTGAGAATTCGTTCGGTCTGCAGATTGTGACTTTCTATGAGCCCACCGGCGACTCTTCAAAATACCCCGGACGCTCTTCGCTCAAGGCTTCTATAGAATTTATCGAAGAGGATCTCAACGATGCTTTCGAAGGCCTGAAGGAATATGAAACAGTGAACAGCGGAGAGTGTGTCGCAGGTGCCAACTACCTGTCATCTTATGCAGTAGCCGCTCTTCAGGCACGTATGGCTCTTGCCATCGGCGACTACACTACAGCAATAGCCAAGTCGAAGTATGTGATCGGCAACCCGGCCTACGCGCTTGCCACCGGCGAGGACTATGTCAACATGTGGTATGACGAAAATGTCAGCGAGCTTATCTTCGCGCCATACGTAGACGCGAAAGAAATCAGCGACCAGCAGGCATTCTCGACCTGCCAGGGATACAACTACTGGTGGTCGGATCCCGCACAGTGCGACTATATCCCCACAGAGGAGTCAATCTACAGCCTCATAGAATATGAGGATGCTGAAGGCTACATCAACGACGTGCGCTTTGTGGCGTTCCTCGGCGGACAGCCTTATACTCTCAACGTAGAAGGCGGACAGTCGAAAACCTACGTATTCCAGAAATATCCCGGCAACCCGACTCTCGACACCGGAACCCCTATGTATGACAATAAACCCAAGCCTTTCCGTCTGAGCGAGCAATATCTCATTCTTGCCGAGGCAGGCATACTTGCAGGCAATCAAGCCGATGCACAGGCAGCCATCAACGATCTTGTTCACGCCCGCCTGATTGATCCTTCGGCACTGCCCGATATAACCCTGACCGGTTCAGAGCTCCTCGAGTTTATCCGCAGCGAGCGCTCGAAAGAACTCATGGGTGAAGGCTTCCGTCTGAGCGACCTCCGCCGCTGGCATCAAGGCTTCGACCGCAACCAGCCCTACAACCTCAATCCGCAGGTAGCGGCCACTCGCTCAATCAACGGCCTCAATGTCAAGTATGAGAATGATGACCACCGCTTCGTCTGGGCTATCCCCCAGGCTGAGATGAACATCAACCCCAGACTCAAGGGTCAGCAGAATCCCGGTTACGGTTATTAATCAGCCAATATAACGAATAATACGATATAGTTATGAAATTAAAATATTTTGCAATATTGTCAATTGGTGCTCTGGCAGTCACATCTTGCTCAGATGATGACAACCACTTCAACACCAACAAGGATGTGACAGTAGAACTTGCGGATGCCGAAATACGCATCTCTGAGGATCAGGCCTCAAACACTTCCTACAACTACATCCCGGTTGTAGTCAACGGCGAGTCTGACGGTCCGATTGAGGTCACAATCGAGGTATTGCCCTATGGTGAAGATCCGGCAGAGGCAGATGTCAACTATGTGTTCACCGCCTATACCATCACAATCCCCGCAGGAGAAACTACCGGACGATTCCAATACTATCCCAAGGGTGACGATGTGATAAACGACGACCGCACCTTCCAGGTGAAGATCGCCGACGTCAAGGGTGCGACAGTTGGCGCGCAAGACAATACCATCGTGACACTTGTCGACAACGAAGGTCTCATACCCATCTACTACTCCGGCCTTGCGGGAGCATGGGATGCAGTCATGGAATCGACCGATGACGGTCCGGTCGGTCAGTCGTTTACAGTAGTTACTACAGCAGAAGGCACTGACGGCTACGGCAAGGATGTCACCCTTATTGACTTCCCCGGCGATGGTATGACCACAAAAGCCAACTTCAGCATCGACGGAGTGACGCAGGAGATATATGTTTCGATACCTTCAGGTCAGCAGGTCGGACAGATGACACATCCTACATACGGAGTCGGCAAGATGCTGATCTACCCCGTAAGTGGCAACTCATACACCACGGCGGCCTACGATTTCACGCTGAAATTCAACTTCGACCTTAAGTCGGGGCAATATGTAATCGATCCGGAATATAACTTCGGCGTACTCGTATCGTTCAGCGCAGGAATGATGATGTATGACTCATTCTCGGCAATGAGCTTCTTCCGCAACTGACGGTTGCCTGAGTAGCAGAATACTCTCAGGGGGGTGTTAACCGCTGTTAATGCCCCCCTGTTTTTCCATTTTAAGTAACTGTTCAAAATAAATATCGCAACAGATGTACCATAAACGATTATTGATATTATCAGCTATTTCCCTTACTGTAGTGCCGGTTTTCGCACAGAGCAAGATAAACCTGGCGGGAAAAGCCGAGCTGCGGGAAATCAAATCAGCAGCCACAATTAAAGGAACCGGAACCTCGCCGGAAATGATTGATGCGATTGTGACATTCAACGACGGCTGGGACAGGAGCATCCTCGAAAACTTCGGTGCAGAGAACGTGACCGAGATATTCGAAAACGTGGTGACCGCTTCAATTCCGGCCGACCGCATTGAAGCATTCTCCGAAAACGACTGCGTTTATTACGTTGAATTCGGCAACGAATTCAAAATCATGATGGATTTCGCACGTCCGTCAGGCAATGTCACAGACGTGCAGAGCGGTTTCGAGTATAACGGCACATCCCTGTCATACACCGGAAAAGGAATCGTCACGGGCCTGATGGACCAGGGCATTGACCCCAATCACATCAACTTCACAGACGACGCAGGCAACTGCCGGGTGAAAGAGGCATACGATTACAACAGAAAAATCAGCGCCACAACTGCAGCCACTTTAAAAAGATTTACAACCGACGACAGCGGCGAGACCCACGGCACACATGTGGCAGGCATCATGGCCGGTTCATATAACCGCGACGGACAATACGCATATCTGACCGGACCTACCGACCGAATGGTTCAGAGTACGCCCGGCAACATCCCGTACTACGGAGTAGCCACCGGCTCTGATATCGTCATGTGTTCCGGCTCTTTTACCAACACCAATATCCTCAAAGGAGTCAAAGCTGTTGTCGACTACGCCAAGGCCTCCGGCATGCCGGCCGTGGTCAACCTGTCGCTCGGCTCAAACAACGGCCCGCACGACGGGTCGGAATCGCTTGAACAGAACATATCGCGATATGCCAAAGATGCAATAATCTGCATAGCCGCGGGAAACGAGGGCGATTATGACATGTTCGCCGGCAAAAAGTTTAGCGAAGGTGACACCGAATTGAAAACCGTCATAGTCGACGGCAAATCGTCAGGCATCGACATCTGGACCAACGGCCCCGAGCCTGTCACCGTCTCGATAGGCTTCTACACCACGCTTACCCGTAAATTCACTCCCGTGGCCACAGTTACCGAAGCCGACCAATACGTCAATGCCAATTCGACCTTCACATCGTCAATGACAGGCTCATGCTCACTCTCATCTGAAGTAAACCGTCTTAACAACCGTTACCACGTGCTTGTGTCAGGTACATTCCAACCGCGCACAAACCGCAATAGCGTGGCTCTTGTCATCGAAGGCAAAGCCGGACAGGAAGTCTATGTCTACGGTTTCGGAGATTATTCCACCTCATTTACCTCAAACAGCATCGCAGGCTTTACCGACGGAACCAACGACGGCACAATCAACGGCCTTGCATGCGCTGAAGGCGTCATAGCCGTCGGCTCATACACCAGCCGCACCACATGGCCCACATTTGCCGGCGCATACGCCTACAACAGCACCTTCAAGGTCGACGCCATAAGCCCCTTCTCTTCATACGGCACCAGCTATCAGGGAGTATCGCTTCCTCATGTCAGCGCCCCCGGTGCAGCCATAATATCATCGTTCAACAGGTATTACACCAACAGCATGAGCGCCACCGCCCTCAACAGCAACACGACTGCCAAAGTGGCACCGGCCACCGGTCTCGCAAGCTATTGGGGCGAAATGCAAGGCACATCAATGGCCTGCCCCTTCGCCTCGGGCACAATAGCCCTGTGGCTTGAAGCCGACCCGACGCTCACCGCCGACAAGATAATAGACATCTTCAATGCGACATCAGTCAAACCGTCAGTCACCGATCCATCACTGCTCAAGCAGTGGGGAGCAGGCAAACTTGACGCTCTGGAGGGCATCAAGGAGGTGATACGCCGCAAAGAGAACGGTGGAGTCAACGGCGTTACAGTAGATGACCGCGGCTATGTCATAACTCATGCGGGCGAAAAGGCCTGGAATATCATTGTAGACAGCGCTTCGCAGGTCGAGGCCACACTCTACAATCTTCAGGGCATCGCAGTGGCCCGTGCGGCGGGCGAAAACGGAGAAGTGACTCTCGACGCATCGTCATGCGCCTCGGGGGTGTATATGCTCTCTGTCACAACGCCCCTTTCCTACCCTGTCACGCGCAAGGTGCGCATCTGAGCATCGGTCAGCCGATAACTGAACAAAGCGACCCGCCTCACATCGTAATGTAGAGGCGGGTCGCTGTATTTGTGTCGGATGTCAGCGCGGATCAGCAGTATTTGCTGAAGTCGGCGTTGCGCATGTCGCCGGTTTCGTTGAAGGCGTTGTGGAATGCAAACGCTGCGGTGAGCGAGTGGGGCGTCTGCCCTCCTTTGCCGATCTTCATGTAGTCGCGGAGCAGGCCTTTGTAGTCGGGGTGCGCGCAGTTTTCGATGATGCGCTCGGCGCGCTGCACGGGGTCGAGTCCGCGCAGGTCGGCTATGCCCCGGTCGGTCACTACGATGTCGACGGAGTGCTCGGAGTGGTCGGCATGTGCGACCATGGGCACGATGTTTGATATCAGGCCGCCTTTGGAGACTGAGGGGCATGAGAAGATTGATATGTAGGCGTTGCGGGTGAAGTCGCCCGAGCCTCCGACGCCGTTCATCATCTTTGTGCCGAGCACGTGGGTTGAGTTGATGCCTCCGAATATGTCGGCTTCGAGGGCTGTGTTCATCGAGATGATGCCGAGTCGGCGTATCACTTCGGGGTTGTTTGACAGCTCGGCGGGACGCATGAGTATCTTGTGGGCGAATTCTTTCATGTCGGGGAAGAATTCTTTTTCGGTGTCGTCGCTGAATGTCATCGAGCATGTCGACGCGAATGTGCATTTGCCTTTGCGCATCAGTGAGAGCACGGCGTCTTGCATCACTTCGGTGTACATCATGAAGGGGGGTATCTCCTTATTCTCACCCAGGTCGTAGAGCACGGCGTTGGCTACGTTGCCCACGCCTGACTGCAGGGGAAGGAATTCTTTGGGTATGCCTCCGCGGCGGTATTCTCTGAGCAGGAATTCGACGACGTTGGCGCCGATCTGTTTCGACACTTCGTCGGGGGCGGTGAAGGCTTTGACGCCGTCGTAGGAGTTGGTGCGCACGATGCCGACCACTTTGCGGGGGTCGATTTTAAGCACTGGCGAGCCGATGCGGTCGTTGGCGGCGTAGATGGGTATCTCGCGGCGACGGGGGGGGTCGGCGGGGATGTATATGTCGTGCATGCCGTAGAGCGCTTTGGGCAGGGCTTCGTTGAGCTCTATGAAGATTTTGTCGGCAAGCATGGCGTAGGTGGGGATATTGCCGACTCCGGTGCCGAGTATTACCTCGCCGTCGGGGGTGATGTCGGCGGCTTCGATGATGGCCCAGTCGACTTTGCCGTAAAATCCGTAACGCACTTCCTGTGCCATTTCCGACAGGTGACGGTCGTTGTAATGGCAATCGTGGGAGTTAATGCGTTTGCGCAGGTCGGGCACGTTCTGGTAAGGAGCGCGGAAGTCAAGAGCGTTGGCCCGCGAGAGGGCGCCGTCGACGTGGTCGGATGTTGACGCTCCGGTGAGAAGGCTGATTTTGAAGGGACGGCCTTCGGCATGCTCTCGCTCGGCTTTTGCGGCGATTGCCTCCGGAATGAATTTCGGCGTGCCGGGAGCGGTAAATCCGGATAACCCTACCGTGTCGCCGTTTTTGAAATGCTCGGCTGCCTCGGCAGCTGTCATGTAATCAAATGCCATAATGATTTTTGCGGTTTTATTAAGTTACAGAAACTTGAGTGCGGTTCTGCACAGTTTTTCAATTTGTGCGCAAATTTACACAATTATTTGGTTAAAGACAAAGTTTTTACCCGTTTAGGCTATTTTTAAAGCATTTTTGACTCTCTTGCATGGGGCTTACGGGGAGTTTTGACGTTTCTTATTTTCAAAAAAATGCCTACCTTTGCACAAAAATAACGCGCATGAACAATACCGACCGGAAATTATATATCGAGACTTACGGCTGCCAGATGAATGTGGCCGACACCGAGGTGGTGGCTTCGGTGATGAACACTGTGGGCTATGATATCGCCGACACTGTCGAAGATGCCGATGCTATCTTGCTAAACACCTGCTCCATACGCGACAACGCCGAGCAGAAAATCATCAGCCGCCTGCAGGCGTTGTGCTCGCTGCGCCGCAAGTCGGGACGGCTCATCATTGGTGTGATAGGCTGCATGGCCGAGCGCCTGCGCGACGATCTTATCGACAACCACGGTGTCGACATCGTGGCGGGTCCTGACTCGTATCTCGACCTTCCCAACCTGTTTGCTTCGGTTGAAGCGGGCGAGAAGGCAATCAATGTGGAGCTGTCGACCACCGAGACTTACCGCGACATCATTCCGGCCCGCATCACGGGCAACCGTGTGAGCGGCTTCATCAGCATCATGCGCGGGTGTAACAATTTCTGCTCCTACTGCATCGTGCCTTACACCCGAGGCCGTGAGCGCTCGCGCCCTGTCGACAGCATTCTGCACGAACTCGACGACCTGCGCGCCAAAGGGTTCCGCGAGATAACGCTGCTGGGGCAGAATGTCAACTCCTACCGCTACACCGACCCGTCGGACGGCAGCGAGGTTACTTTCGACCGGCTCCTTGCCATCGTGGCCGAGGCGGCTCCCGACATGCGCATACGCTTCACCACGTCACATCCGAAGGATATGACTGACGCCACCATCGATGTCATCGCGGCCTACCCCAATATATGCCGGCACATACATCTGCCCGTGCAGTCAGGCTCTGACAAGGTGCTCAAGCTGATGAACCGCAAATACACGCGCCAATGGTATCTCGACCGCGTCAGCGCCATCCGCTCGCGCATACCTGACTGCGCCATATCGACCGACATGTTCACCGGTTTTCACGACGAGACGGAGGAGGATTTTCTTGACACTCTGTCGCTGATGCGCGAGGTGGGATTTGACGCGGCGTTCATGTTTAAATATTCCGAACGCCCCGGCACTCTGGCTGCCCGCACAATGCCTGACAATGTGCCGGAAGATGTGAAGATCGAACGTCTCAACCGCATGATTGCGCTGCAAAACGAGCTTTCGGCCGAATCCAACCGCCGCGACATAGGCCGCGAGTTTGAAGTGCTCGTGGAGGGTGTGTCAAAGCGCAGCACCGACCGGTTTGTCGGACGCACGTCGCAAAACAAGACTGCCGTGTTCCCGCGCGGCAGCTATCGCGTAGGCGACCTGGTGAAAGTGCGCGTGACCGACTCCACCTCTGCCACCCTCATCTGCGATCTGGCATAACAGACGGTAAATAAAAGAAGTAAAAGCCGCATGTCCCCGACAATCGGGGCATGCGGCTTCCGTTTAAACTCTCATGCATTTCAATCGGGGCGACTTACCCCTGTCGGTAACCTATTAAAAAACCGACAAAAAAAACAAACCAATCTATTTTTTAAACTTGAACGTCAGACGACGTCTGTTGACCTATCATCGGGAGTTATATGACTATTTTTTTAGTAACGACATTTTCACCTATTTTGCTGAGATGCCTCATCTATATTGTCAGACATTATGGTTTTCTGCGGCAAATTTGCCTGAGCGAAAACCTCACACGCGCCTGACACCATGACTGCCAGCAATAAAATCAAAATCCTCATAATATAAATAATAATGCATTAATGTCTGAATTATATAAAAACTTCCCGGCTTCGATCGACTCGTTGCCGACAACCTCCAACAGTTTGGAAGCAATGCATAAGAAACTTCAGCCGGTGATGCACCTGCGTCATATCATAGCGGGATACCTGAACAATATCTCCGTTCCGGCAGACAGCAACGTCTGCACTGCACTCCCCTCTCCTGCCATAGCTACAGGTATGGTTGAACTAATAAACGCACTGATTAAAATGTGCTTTTCCATCTGCCTTTTTGATTGGTTGTGCATGTAAAGATACAAAATTAAAAGTTTATCTGCAAATAAAAAAGTTTAACGCTGCAATTTTTATTGTATTAAAAATCAACCAATTAAAAGAACGCAAAAGTGAAAAGTTTAACAGCGCAGAAAAAAGTTTAACAATGGGGGAAATCCGGCACAAAAAAGCACAGCATGCCGCAGGCTACGCTGCCTGTAAAATTACTTCGCAAATATCCCTAAGCCTGCGAATGCAGATGGAGCTGCCGGCAGCATGCCGGCACCGGCAATAATATCAAACAGTTTGTCATACGGTTAAAAATTACGCTATTTTTATGGTGACTCTAAATAAAAATGCGTAACTTTGCAGCCGCTTTAGAGCCATATTACTTATGCAGAAAATCAGAAACATTGCGATCATCGCACACGTCGACCACGGAAAGACTACCCTCGTCGACAAAATGCTCCTCGCCGGAAACCTTTTTCGTGAGAACCAAAATGCCGGCGAGCTCATTCTCGATAACAACGACCTTGAGCGCGAACGCGGCATAACAATCTTGTCAAAAAACGTATCGATCAACTACAAAGGATACAAAATCAACATAATCGACACTCCGGGACACGCCGACTTCGGCGGCGAGGTTGAGCGTGTGCTCAACATGGCCGACGGCTGCCTGCTGCTTGTCGACGCGTTTGAAGGTCCGATGCCCCAGACCCGTTTCGTGCTCCAGAAAGCCATACAGATGGGACTCAAACCGGTGGTGGTGATCAACAAGGTCGACAAACCCAACTGCCGCCCCGACGAAGTGCAGGAAATGGTGTTTGACCTGATGTTCAGCCTCGACGCCACTGAAGAGCAGCTTGACTTCCCCACAATCTACGGGTCAGCCAAAAACGGCTGGATGAGCACTGACTGGCAACAGCCAACCGACAACATCCTCCCCGTGCTCGACGCCATCATCGAGCATATACCCGAGCCGCAGCAGCTTGAAGGCGATGCCCAGATGCTTATAACATCGCTTGACTTCAGCAGCTACGTGGGCCGTATAGCCATCGGACGCGTGCACCGCGGCACCCTGCGCGAAGGTCAGGACATAGCACTGTGCCGCAAAGACGGCAGCACGGTGCGCCAGCGCATCAAAGAGCTCCACACATTTGAAGGCATGGGCCGCAAGAAAGTGTCGGAAGTGAGCAGCGGCGACATCTGCGCGCTCGTGGGCATCGACGGATTTGAGATCGGCGACACCATAGCCGACTGGAACAATCCGGAGCCACTGCCCCGCATCGCCATCGACGAGCCCACAATGTCGATGACATTCACCATCAACGACTCACCATTCTTCGGCCGCGACGGCAAGTTCGTCACATCCCGCCACATCGGCGACCGTCTCACTAAAGAGCTCGACCGCAATCTGGCACTCCGCGTCACCAAAGCTGACACTGAAGATGTCTGGACAGTGTTCGGCCGAGGCGTGCTTCATCTCTCGGTGCTCATCGAGACAATGCGCCGCGAGGGATATGAGCTTCAGGTCGGACAGCCGCAGGTAATCATAAAGGAAATCGACGGCGTCAAGTGCGAGCCGGTCGAACTGCTGACAATAAACGTCACCGAGGAATACTCCTCAAAGATGATCGACATGGTGACACGCCGCAAAGGCGACCTTATCTCGATGACAACGCAAAACGACCGCACACACATGGAATTCCAGATACCCTCGCGAGGCATCATCGGACTCCGCAACAACGTGCTCACAGCCTCGGCCGGCGAAGCTATCATGGCACACCGATTCCTCGAATACCAGCCTTGGAAAGGCGATATCGAACGCCGCACCAACGGCTCGCTCATAGCCATGGAAGCCGGCACTGCCTACGCCTACGCAATCGACAAACTGCAGGACCGCGGACGCTTCTTCATCTTCCCCCAGGAAGAAGTATACGCAGGCCAGGTGGTCGGCGAAAACGCCAAAGACAACGATATCGTGGTCAATGTCACCAAATCGAAGAAACTCACCAACATGCGCGCATCGGGAGCCGACGACAAAGCCCGCATCGTGCCCCCGGTGGTATTCTCGCTCGAAGAAGCCCTCGAATATATAAAAGAGGACGAATACGTCGAAGTGACACCCAACCACCTGCGACTCCGCAAAATAATACTCGACGAAATAGAGCGCAAGCGCGCCAACAAGTGATCCTCCACTGACACGTCAGAGACATCGCTTGACACCATACAGCAGCCATATAGTCCTCAAAAACTACATGGCTGCTATTTTTATCCACGGGCGTTAGCGACAATCACACCGAAAATTCGTAACTTTACATTCACAAACCAACACAAATCATCCATGAAACTCAAATCAATACTCGCGGCAACAGCACTCGCGGCAACAGCATCGTCATCGGCCGCAACACCGAAAGAAACCCTCTCGCAGCTCCCTGACAGCGTATATCTGATGGCCTACTTCACATCTCCCGCACAACATCTCTTCTACGCATGGAGCACCGACGGCCTCAACTGGCAGCAAGCCAACGACGGACAGGCCGTATTCACCGCCTACGATGACACCGTGTGGATGCGCGACCCCTACCTCAGCCGCGTCACCCGCGACGGAAAAGACACATACCACCTCGTCCACACCTGGGGATGGGACAACCCCGCCATATTCCACTGGCAGTCCGACGACCTCATCAACTGGACAGCAGCCGACGGAGGCACCACCACCGACAGCGGCAAGATATACGTGATGGACGGCAAAGACGGACGCCCCCAATCGCCCAACGCATGGGCTCCGGAATACACCTACGTGCCCGAAGACGATCTCTTCTACATCTACTGGTCGTCACGCGTCGACGACCGCCAGCTCCACTATGTCACCACCACACGCGACTGGATCACATTCACCACACCACGTCCGCTCTTCGACCCCGGATTTACAGCCATCGACCTCACCGTAGTGCGACAAGGCGACACATTTCACGGCTACTATAAAGACGAACGCAACGGCAAAAAAACCATACTCTACGCCACAACCCGCAGCCTCGACCCCGCAGTCGACACATTCCACGACAAAGGACGCATACTGCCCGCCGACTACAGCACAGAAGTAGAAGGTCCCACCGTATTCCCAAAAATCGGCGGCAAAGGCTACATCGGTTACTTCGACAAATTCAACGGCGACGCAGGCCTCTCCTACATCGAGTGCACCGACCTTGACAAAAACGACTGGAAACTCATACCCGACACCGAAGTCACCAACGTACCCGACGTGAAACACGGAAGCGTAATAACAATCTCACGCGACCAACTACTGCCCCTCATCAAATAAAAGAATGCCGACCACAGAATCAAAACACCCAAGCGCCACATTCCGCCCCGATAAAAAGCAAAAAATCTCATCATCATACCACACTGCAAATCAGAAAATTAACAACTAAAAACTTAAAAGCCTAAAAAATATCCACAAAAAAGTCGTCAAAATATTTGCATAATTAAAAACAAACACGTAACTTTGCATCGCTTTTAAGGAACAACCCAACGACGAAAGCAACAGCCAAGTCAACAAAAGGGAAACAAACCTTGAAGCTGAAACATAGGGAGATTCGCTAGCTCAGCTGGTAGAGCACAACACTTTTAATGTTGGGGTCCTGGGTTCGAGCCCCAGGCGGATCACGATAAGATTTATCAAATCGAAGAAAACCTCTGAAAATCAACGATTTTCGGAGGTTTTGCTTTTTGCCTCCTACCCCAAATCGGCGCAATATATGGCAATATCCGGTGTGCAAAAAGGGAGCAAGAAATTTTACACTGAATTTGCGGGTCAAGCCGAAAGCACGGTGCATATGTTAAATTGGGCAGTTAGAAGTGTTAA
>ERZ778514.50-NODE-50-length-114601-cov-8.780490_pt1 | contig 114601 bp, 104 predicted proteins | sample MGYA00510344_ERZ778514 | MGnify/ENA primary metagenome ERZ778514 (study PRJEB29527, sample SAMN07138968) | mouse gut metagenome | material: feces | host: mouse | place: China:Nanjing | collected 2016-01-25 ...
CGCGCTTATCGGTGCTTCGCTCCCCCTGACCGGCTATTGGTTGTGGTGGAGGCGGCGCACGAAGAAACGTAAAACACACCTTGCTGCTGTCAGCCGATGCTGACAAAAAACGTTTGATGATTACACGATTATCCATTGACTTATTGTCATGCTAATTGAAATATGTATCCGCAGATTGGGGTACATTGCAACAAACGACGACGGGCAGGAATTACCTGCCCGTCGTTGCGTTCTCTTTTCATCGGAATCGCTGCTTATTGATTCAACGACAATACATCGCCTGAAAATATCCGCTCGTTCATCTTCCGCATTTCGCGCCCGATCAACTGCTCCGAGAATTTCGCATAGTGACGCGTCATGTTGGTATTCGAGTGTCCGAGAATCTTCGCCAGCACGTCGATCGGCATCCCGTACTCCACGGCCAAACAAGCGAACGTATGACGGGCTGTGTGTGTGGTCAGGTTCTTCGGGATGTTGCACAAGTCGGCGATCTCTTTCAGGTAGGCATTCATCTTTTGATTACTCGGAACCGGCAGCAGTTTCCCTGTCGCTCGCAACTCCGCATCCCGTTCATATTTCTCCAGCAATATCATCGGATAGGGCAACAATGGGATGCGGCTCATTATCGCCGTCTTCTCTCGCGGCTTATGAATCCATGTCGTTCCGTTGTCGTCCGTGCGGATATGTTCCTGCCGCAAATGTTCCGCATCTGTAAATGCCAACCCTGTAAAAAAAGCAAAGACATCCCGGATTCTGTCGAGCCGTTCGTTCGGCAATCTCTTTCGCACCAGCGTCTCTAATTCCTCTCTTGTCAGGTGGTCTTTCTCCTTGTTGTGCCCCTCCTTGAGCTTATAGTTTCGGAACGGGTCTTTCTCGATCCACTCGTTGCGCAGGCAGTAACGGGTGAAGTTCTTGATGCAATCGAGCAGGTTCACAGCGCCGTTGTGCTTGCAGTTATGGGCTGTTTGCAAAAACGTATTAAAGCCGTCGAGAAACTCGTAACCGACAGCCGAGAGCAGCAAATCCTCTTTCCGATAAGCGGATGCGACGTACTCCCGAAGATACCGCAGCACCCGATGATATTTGTTTGCTGTCAACTGGGTAATCCGTACCCCGACCTCCACCTGCCGTTTCTCGCAGTATTTCGCCAATTCCGCAAGAAACATAATCGAAAGCGTGGTAGGGTTCTGCAATCGTTCCTTGATCTGGATGCAGTTGCCCTCGTAGCCTTTGGCGATCAGTTCCTGCCGCACGGCGCGAATCCTTGCGCGATAATCGTCCAGATAAGAATTGACTTGCTGACATAGCTTGTCCTTGCCAGTCGCCCGCTCTTTGGATTGGTTCCATTTATCGGCAGGAACCGAACATTGGATGTAGATCTCTTTTGAGATGCCATTGGTGGTGATGCGGGCCAGAATAGGAGTTAAGCCAGCCTTGTTGGTGCGTGCCTTGCGCAGAAAGTAAGTCACGCCGAATCGTTTTCTTTCCATCGTCCGAATACGTTTTGAGTTTGACAATCATACGATTGAAAAGCCCGGAACGTTCGATGCAAACCAATGTAATTCAACGCACTGCCGAAAAAGTGTGGTACATTTCTACCGCTCACACCCATGTACCACGATTCGGCACAAGGAAAGGATGCTTTCGCCTGCTGCCTTTTGCTATGCACGAAAACGAAACGATCCCGCATATCGTTCATTTTCATGCAGGTTTTCTCGCCTCGGCATAGCTCAAGCAAAGCTTGGCTCTGCACTCGGCTTATCGAAAACGTTGATATACAGAATTGTTTGCTTCGAATTGCGCAACCTTGCCCAACAAAAAAGGTCCTTCGAAAAGGACCTCCTGAGCGGAAAACGGGATTCGAACCCGCGACCCTCAGCTTGGGAAGCTGATGCTCTACCGACTGAGCTATTTCCGCATTGCGACGACAAAGATACGTCGCTTTTTCGATTTTCCAAACCTTCGGCCTCGGAAAATTGACTGTCGGCCCGGGAAAATCGCACCCGAGGCCGGGAAGAGCCGGAGGAAAGCCGGGGAAACCGCTCCCGGCACCCGAAACGCTCTACAGCCCCAGCCGCCGCAGCGAGGCGAGGTTGCGCGGGTTGTCCGTGCGGCGCCCCTCGGGGGTGTAGAGGTAGTCGAGGCGGTCGGCGAAATGCTCCTCGACCTTCGAGCGAACGACCTTCATAGTGCTGTTGACCAGTCCGTTCTGCTCGGTGAACGCCTCGTCGACGATGGCCAGGCCCGCGGGCAGCCACCGCTCGGGGAAGGCTCCGGCATGGGGACCTCCGGCGCGGTAGCGCGCGATCTCCTCCTCGAGGATCCGCGCAGCTGCGGCCGGGCGCTCCTCGGCCGCGACCCCGCGGGCGGTGAGCAGGCGGCGCAGCGCCTCGCCGTTGGGCACGACGAGCGCGCCGGTGAAGGGCGACTGGTTGTTGTGGATGAGGATCTGGTCGATGTAGGGCGACTGGTCGACGATCGCCTCCTCCATCCCCTCGGGGCTGTACTTCTCACCGTCGGAGGCGATCAGCAGGCTCTTGAAGCGCCCCAGAACGTAGAGGAATCCGTCCTCCGAGACGTAGCCCATGTCGCCCGTGTGCAACCATCCGTCGCGCACGGTCTCGGCCGTCGCCTCGGGATTTTTCCAGTAGCCGGCCATGACGTTCTCGCCGCGGATGACGATCTCGCCCTTCTGGCCGCGCGGCAGTTCGCGCCCCTCCTCGTCGAGGATCTTCAGCTCCAGGGGCTGGAGGATCTTGCCCGACGAGCCGAAGCGGTGCCAGTGGCGGCGGGGCGAGTTGGTCGAGATGACGGGCGTGGCCTCCGAGAGGCCGTAGCCCTGGAACATGGGGATGCCGATGGCGTAGTAGAAGCGTTGCAGCTCGGCGTCGAGCAGTGCGCCGCCGCCCACGAAGAAGCGCAGCGAGCCGCCGAAGGCCTGCCGGACTTTGCGGAAGAGCACCAGGTCGAAGAGCGCCACCGCCGGCCGGAGCACGCAGCGCCAGCCCCGGCCCCGCGAGTAGCCGTCGCCGTTGTATGCGTAGGCAGTACGGAGCGCCAGGCGGAAGAGGCGCTCCGTGAAAGCCCCCTTCGCGCGGATCGAGCTTTCAATGCTCTTGCGGAAGTTTTTGGCCAGAGCCGGCACCGAGAGCAGGAAGTGGGGGCGCACCTCGCGGATGTTCTGCGGGATGTTCTTGAGCGTCTCCATCGGCGTGGAGCCGATCTGCACCGTGGCCACCGTGGCGCCGCAGGCGATCATGATGTAGAAGCCCACGACGTGGGCGAAGCAGTGGTCGAGCGGCAGGATGATGAGCGTGCGGTACGACGACGGGATGTCGATGCGCGAGAGCGATTGCTCGACGTTGGCCGTGTAGTTGCGGTGGGTGAGCACCACGCCCTTGGGGTCGGCCGTCGTGCCGGAGGTGTAGGTGATGGTGGCGATGTCGCCGTTGCGGATCGCGCGGCCTATGGCCATGAACCCGTCGCGGCGGGCGTCGAGGTAGTCGCGGCCCAGCCGCTTGAGGGTGCCGAAGGCCGTCTCGCCCGCCTCCAGAGGCAGGTGGCCGAAGACGACGATGTGCTCGACGGCCGGCAGTTCGGTGCGGATGCGGCGGATCTTGGGGAGCTGCTGCTTGGAGACGAACAGCGCCTTCACCTCGGCGTGACGCAGGCGGAAGAGCAGGTCGTTGGACTCCTCGAGCTTGACCGACAGCGGCACGCTGACCGCCCCGGCGTAGAAGAGGCCCAGCTCCGAGACGATCCAGGCGTTGCAACCCTCGGAGAGGATCGCCACCTTGTCGCCGGGCCGGATGCCGAGCGCGGCGAGGCCGGCGCCGACCTGGAGCGCCTGGTCGCGGGTCTCGGCGTAGGTGGTGGGCTGAAATTCGCGGTGGCGCTTTTCGAGCAGGAAGGTCTTGGAGCCGTATTTTTCGACGGAGGCCTCGAACAGATCGATGATGGTCTTCTTCATGGCGTCAGTCCATTTTGAGCACGGCGAGGAAAGCCGACTGCGGCACTTCGACGTTGCCGATCTGGCGCATGCGCTTCTTGCCCTTCTTCTGCTTCTCGAGCAGCTTGCGCTTGCGCGAGATGTCGCCGCCGTAGCACTTGGCCGTCACGTCCTTGCGCACGGCCTTCACGGTCTCGCGGGCGATGATTTTGGCGCCGATCGCCGCCTGGATGGCGATGTCGAACTGCTGGCGCGGGATGAGCTCCTTGAGCTTTTCGCACATCTTGCGGCCGAAGTCGTAGGCGTGGTCGGCGTAGATGAGCGACGAGAGGGCGTCGACCGGCTCGGAGTTGAGCAGGATGTCGAGCTTGACGAGTTTCGAGAGCTGGTAGCCCGTGCGGTGGTAGTCGAACGAAGCGTAGCCCTTCGAGATGCTCTTGAGCTTGTCGTAGAAGTCGAAGACGATCTCCGAAAGGGGCATGTCGAAATTGACCTCCACGCGGTCCTGCGTGATGAAAGTCTGGTTCTTCAGGACGCCGCGCTTGTCGATGCAGAGCTTGATGACGTTGCCCAGGAACTCGGCCTTGGTGATGATCTGCGCCAGGATGTAGGGCTCCTCGATCTTGGCGATCTTGGTGATCTCGGGCAGCCCCGAGGGGTTGTGCACCTCGAGCGTGTCGCCCTGCGTGGTGGTGATGCGGTAGGAGACGTTGGGCACGGTGGTGATGACGTCCATGTCGAACTCGCGGTAGAGGCGCTCCTGGATGATCTCCATGTGCAGCAGGCCGAGGAAGCCGCAGCGGAAGCCGAAGCCCAGGGCCAGCGAGCTCTCGGGCTCGAACGTGAGCGAGGCGTCGTTGAGCTGCAGCTTCTCGAGCGAGGCGCGCAGGTCCTCGTACTGGTCGGCCTCGACGGGGTAGACGCCCGCGAAGACCATGGGCTTCACGTCCTCGAAGCCGGCGATCGCCTCCCGGGCGGGCCGCGCGACGGAGGTGATCGTGTCGCCCACCTTGACCTCCGACGAGGTCTTGATGCCCGAGCAGATGTAGCCCACGTCGCCCGCCTTGATCTCCTGGCGGGGTTGCATCTTGAGCTTCAGCACGCCCACCTCGTCGGCGTCGTAGTCGCTGCCGGCGTTGAAGAATTTCACGTGGTCGCCCTTGCGTAGCGTGCCGTTGAATACGCGGAAGTAGGCGATGATGCCGCGGAAGGGGTTGAACACCGAGTCGAAGATGAGCGCCTGCAGCGGAGCGTTCTCGTCGCCCTCGGGCGCCGGGATGCGCTGCACGATGGCCTCGAGCACCTCCTCGACGCCTGCGCCCGTCTTGCCCGAGGCGAGCAGGATGTCCTCCTCCTTGCAGCCGATCAGGTCGATCACCTGGTCCTTCACCTCGTCGATCATCGCCGAGTCCATGTCGATCTTGTTCAGCACGGGGACGATCTCCAGGTCGTGGCCCACGGCCAGGTAGAGGTTGGAGATGGTCTGCGCCTGGATGCCCTGCGTGGCGTCGACCACCAGCAGCGCCCCTTCGCACGAGGCGATGGCGCGCGATACTTCGTAGGAGAAGTCGACGTGGCCCGGGGTGTCGATCAGGTTGAGCGTGTAGGTCACTCCGTCGCGGGCCTTGTACTCCATCTGGATGGCGTGGCTCTTGATGGTGATGCCCTTCTCGCGCTCGAGGTCCATGTCGTCGAGCACCTGTGCCTGCATCTCGCGTTGGTTGAGCGTGTTGGTCTTCTCGAGCAGGCGGTCGGCGAGCGTCGACTTGCCGTGGTCGATGTGGGCGATGATGCAGAAGTTGCGTATGTTCTTCATAAGCGGATCGTGTCGGAATTTAGGACGCAAATATACGAAAAGTCGAGCGCAGAAACAAGCGAAAGCTTGGTTATGCCGAGACGAAGTATCTTCGACGGAGTCAAAGATACGAATAAGCGAGGGCTCGCTTGCATTTTGCCGAGCGGAAAAAATCCGCCTTATCGCCGGAGTGGTATCGTATTTGCCCCTCGGAAAGGGTAACATGCAAATTAACACGATACGATATGGACAAACAGAAACTCGTGGCGCTGGTGGCGCACGACAACATGAAGAAGGACCTTGCCGAGTGGGTCGAGTGGAACTGCGCCGTGCTGGCGCTCCATCCGCTGGTGTGCACCGGCACCACGGGCCGCATGGTCGAGCGCACGTTGCGCGGTCGCAGCGGCGACGACTGCAACGTCGACTCGCTCGATATCCGTCTGCTGCGCTCGGGCCCGCTGGGCGGTGACCAGCAGCTGGGCTCGCTGATCGTCGACGGACGTATCAGCGCCCTGATCTTCTTCTGCGACCCGATGGCCGCGCAGCCCCACGACGTCGACGTGAAGGCGCTGCTGCGCCTGGCGTCGCTCTACAACGTGCCGACGGCGATCAACCGCTCGACGGCCGATTTCCTCATCTCGTCGCCGCTCTTCTTCGAGGAGCACTACACGCCGGCGGTGAAGGACTACACCTCCTACGTCGAGCGGGTACTCCGTTAGCCGGAGCGCATAAGGACGAGGAGCCCCCATCCGCAAGGACGAGGGCTCCTCTTCGTTCGGTGGCGCCGGTTATCGCTGCCGCGCGCGGACGATCTCCAGCAGGCGGTCGAGCTGGGCGTCGCCTCCCGCGAGGTATTCGGCCGCGACGGCCGGAATGGGGATGTCGGGCAGCACGTAGCCGTCGTCGCGGCGCGTAAGCTCGTCGATGCGCACCATCGAGACGCACGACTCGCCGAGCAGCACGGGGAGGAACCACCCGCCGTCGAGCACCTCGCCGTATTTGAGGGCGTTATGCCGCAGCGGTTCGCCCGCGAGCAGTGCCGCACCGTTGTATTGCAGGATGTTGACGAACGATGCGGCGATCGATCCCGTGTCGCGTCCCACGAGCACCCAGTAGCGCATCCCTCCGACATACATACTCGGGTCGGTCGCGAACGAGCGGACATACTCGCTTTCGGGTAGCGCCACGACCTGCCCGAGCTGCTCTTCGGTGAGAAAATCGTAGTAGCGCATCGCCTCTTTCGATGCCCGGACCTGCTGGCCGGTGCAGTATTCGACCGTGGGCTTGTCGATGAAGATCGAGAGCAGCTCGTCGAAGGCGTGGCCGTTGCCGCCGGGATTGCGCCTCAGGTCGAGGACGATGTCGGTGATGCCCTGCCGTTTGAAACCGACGATCGCCCGGCGGAGGATGCGCACCAGGCGGCTGTTGTCGGGGAAAAACTGAGGTATGGCGATGTAGCCGCAGCGTGCATCGGCGTAGGTGCGGATGTTGGCGTCGGTCTCCTCTGCCTTGCACAGGCGGAAGAGCGCGTCGCGGTAGGGGAGTCCCTCGGTCTCGACCGTGAGGGGCTCGCCGCCGCGCTCCAGGTCGATGCGGAAGCGCTGCCGGAAGAGCTCGAAGTGGTGGCCGACGAGCAGGGTAGAGGGCTCCATGTGGCGGTCGTCGTAGACGTAGCGGAGGTATTCGGCGGCCGGTATGCCGTCGATGGCCGCGATGCGGTCGCCGCGCCGGAAGGCGGGGTCGAGCGAGCGGTCGACCAGCAGCGTGTCGTTGATCTGCAATATGTTGAATGCCGGCATGCGGATCCGTCGGTACGCCCGCTTCCTGTCGCCCGGGGTGGGGTAGACCGTGCTGTCGAGCATGCCCCCCGGCACGATGCGGTAGTGGGGATCCTCGTGGTGCAGGCGGTCGAAGTAGGGGCGCATGACCCAGAAGAGGTCGGCCGTGAGCAGCGAATCCTTGCCCAGCGCGTCGCAGCGGGCGTTGATCTCGGCCACGACGGCGGCCCGCTCGGCGGGCGTGAGCAGCGAGTCGAGCCCCGGGTGGCGGGGGATGCGGTGGAGGTTGCGGTCGAGGCCCACGCGCGAGCGGGGGAGGAGGTAGTCGGCGGCGGCGATCGCGCGGCCGGCGAGGCGGACCGTGCGGCCCGCGGGGCGGGGGAGCGTGTCGGGGTTCTGCGCGGTCTGCGCACGAAGAGGCTCGGCGATGGCTGTGAGCAGCGCGAGCGCAAGGAGCAGGTTTCTCATGTCTGGTGTTGGGTCGGTTCACCCGAGAAACGCCTCCGGGGGCGGAATATTGTGCGGCCGGGGCGCCGTTTGCGCCGGCGGCAGCCCTTCGGGGTCAGATGTCGTGCGAGAGGGGCGGCGGCACGGCGGCGGTGAGGTCGCAGTCGCCCCACCGCTCGCCGATGAGGTCGAGCGTCGCGAAGAGCTCCCCGGGGTCGAGCGACGTCACGAGCTTCATGCGCGTGGACTTGAAGTCGGGCAGCCCTTTGAAGTAGTTGGTCAGGTGGCGCCGCATTTCCAGGATGCCTACGTGGTTTCCCTTGATCTCCAGCGATTTTTTCAGATGTTCCTTGGCGATCGCCACGCGCTCTGCGACCGACGGCTGGGGCAGCACCTCGCCCGTAAGGAGGTAGTGCTTCACCTCGCGGAAGATCCACGGGCGGCCGTAGGTCGCGCGGCCGATCATCACGCCGTCGACGCCGTAGCGGTCGAACATCGCGGCGGCACGCGGGCCCGAATCGACGTCGCCGTTGCCGATGATCGGAATGCGGATCGCGGGGTTGTTCTTCACGCGGCCGATCAGCGTCCAGTCGGCCTCGCCGCGGTACATCTGGGCCCGCGTGCGGCCGTGGATGGTGAGGGCCGCGATGCCGACGTCCTGCAGGCGCAGGGCGATATCCTCGATATTCTTCGACTCGTCGTCCCACCCCAGGCGGGTCTTGACCGTCACCGGGAGCTTCACCGCCTCAACGATGCGGCGCGTCATCTCGACCATCAGCGGCACGTCGCGCATCATGCCCGACCCGGCGCCGCGCCCGGCGATCTTTTTGACCGGGCAGCCGAAGTTGATGTCGATCAGGTCGGGCCCCGCGGCCTCGGCCCGGAGCGCCGCCTCGACCATCGGCTCTACGAGGTGGCCGTAGATCTGGATCCCCACGGGGCGCTCCGCAGGGTCGATCTCCAGCTTCTTGAGCGACTTGGCCGCGTCGCGGATGAGACCGTCCGACGAGATGAACTCGGTGTATACCATGTCGGCCCCGAACCGCTTGCACATGTAGCGGAACGAGGGGTCGGTGACGTCCTCCATCGGCGCCAGCAGCAGGGGGCGCTCTCCGAGATCTATGTCGGCTATCTTCATCCGGGCGTGCGATTTTGTGGGCAAAGGTAGTGTTATTTGGCAAGAAAACGTTAAATTTGCACCCAAAATTCCGATCCGAGTCATGAATATCGAACAGTTTATCGCACAAGCGGCCGCCGATGCCGTCGAGGCCCTCTACGGTGTCGCCGGCGCTCCGCTTCAGATACAGAAAACCCGCAAGGAGTTCGCGGGCGACTACACGCTGGTGGTCTTCCCGCTGCTTCGGGCGAGCCGCAAGGGTCCCGAGGCGACCGCCGCCGAGATCGGCGAGCGCCTGGTGGCCGACCGTCCCGAGATCCGGGCCTACAACGTGGTGAAGGGCTTCCTGAACCTCGAGCTCGACGCCTCGTTCTGGGCCGCGCGCTTCAGCGAGGTGGTCGCCGCGGCCGACTACGGGCAGGCGGCACCCACGGGCCGCACGGTGATGATCGAGTACTCGTCGCCCAACACCAACAAGCCGCTGCACCTGGGCCACATCCGCAACAACCTGCTGGGCTACTCCGTGGCGCAGATTCTGGCGGCCAACGGCCACAACGTCATCAAGGCCAACCTGGTCAACGACCGCGGCATCCACATCTGCAAGTCGATGCTCGCCTGGAAGCTCTACGGCGGGGGCGAGACGCCCGCCTCGTCGGGCATGAAGGGCGACCACCTGGTGGGCAAGTACTACGTGGAGTTCGACAAGCACTACAAGGCCCAGATCCGGGAGCTCGTGGCCGGAGGCCAGACCGAGGAGGAGGCCAAGAAGAACGCCCCGATCATGCGCGAGGCGCAGGAGATGCTGCGCCGCTGGGAGGCGAAGGATCCCGAGGTATACGGGCTGTGGGAGACGATGAACGGCTGGGTCTACGAGGGCTTCGACGTCACGTACAAGGCGCTGGGCGTCGACTTCGACAAGGTATACTACGAGTCGCAGACCTATCTGCTGGGCAAGTCGCTCGTCGAGGAGGGGCTCGCCAAGGGGGTATTCTACCGCCGCGACGACAATTCGGTGTGGATCGACCTGACGGGCGACGGACTGGACGAGAAGCTGCTGCTGCGCGGCGACGGCACGTCGGTCTACATGACGCAGGACCTCGGCACGGCCTTCCGCCGTTTCGAGGACAATCGTCTGGACGACATGATCTATGTGGTGGGCAACGAGCAGAACTACCACTTCCAGGTGCTCAAGCTGGTCCTCAAGAAGCTGGGCTACGCAGAGTGGAGCGACCACATCACCCACCTCTCCTATGGCATGGTGGAGCTGCCCGAGGGCAAGATGAAGTCGCGCGAGGGCACGGTGGTCGACGCCGACGACCTGATCGCCGCCATGGTGAAGACCGCGCGCGAGATGTCGGCCGAGCTGGGCAAGCTGGACGGCTGCTCGGAAGAGGAGGCCGGGGCCGTCTCGACGATGGTGGGTCTGGGTGCGCTCAAGTACTTCATCCTCAAGGTCGACCCCAAGAAGACCATGCTCTTCGATCCCCGCGAGTCGATCGACTTCAACGGCAACACGGGCCCCTTCATCCAGTACACCCACGCCCGCATCTGCTCCATGTTGCGCAAGGCCGCGGAGGCGGGCATCGACTTTTCGGCGGCCGCGGAGGCTCCTTTCGTGGCCGGGGAGATCGAGCTGGTGAAGATGCTCTGCGACTATCCTGCCACGGTGCGGGCCGCGGGCGACGCCTTCGCCCCGTCGATCATCGGCGCCTACGTCTACGAGCTGGCCAAGAGTTTCAACGGCTACTACCACGACCACTCGATCCTGCGCGAGGAGGATGAGGCCGTGCGTCGCATGCGTTTGCAGCTGGCCGCCCAGGTGGCGCGCGTCATCCGTAGCGGCATGAAGCTGCTGGGTATTGACGTGCCCGAGCGGATGTAGGGCCGCAGGCCTTCGCACGCGCGGCGCGGCGTCCTTCGAGGGGCGCCGCGCCGCTTGCGTATTGGTACGAATCTTGCGACGCGGCAGGGGAAAACCAATACCATTCAATCGCGTGAAAACACTCTTAACCACTTTCGCACTCGGCTGCGTACTGAGCTGCGCGGCAGCGGGGGAGGCCCGGGCGGCCGATCCGTCGCCCGGGGTAGGCTCCGTCCTGCTCACCGAGGCCGTCGAGGGCAACCAGCTGGTCCGCAAATACCTGGTCCGCAACACCGGCGACGAGGGCTACGTGCTCTTCTACCGCATCGACGCGACGCAGCTCGCCTCCGACTACGCCGACAACGGGCTGGACCTCTCCGACCTCGACGCCTTCGTCGGCAGCCTGCCCAACGACGAGCTGCGCAGCATCCGCCGCATCGTCGTGACGGGCTATGCCTCGCCCGACGGTCCGCAGCGGCTCAACGGACAGCTCGCCCGCGAGCGGGCCGAGGACGTGGTCGCCTACCTCGACAACAAATACGAACTCTCGGATGCCTACGGCATCGCCGTGGAGGCCCGCATCGCGTCGTGGGACGACGTGCGCGAGGTGGTGGCCGCCTCCGACACGCCCCAGCGCGAGGCCGTGCTGCGGGTGCTGGACAGCGACCGCTCGGACGCCGCCAAGCAGGCGGCCCTCCGGCGCCAGGCTGCGGTGTGGCGCTTCCTCTCCTCCGACGTGCTGCCCGCGCTGCGGCGCGTCGATCTCCGCATCGACTACGGGCAGGACCGCATCGTCGAGGTACGCACGCGCATCGCGCGTCCCGCACCCCGTCCGACCCCTGCGCCCGAGCACCGCAAGCGGTGCTGCTGCGCGGTAGTAGACGACGGCTCTACGGGGCTCCTCGTCGAGATGCCCGAGCCGGGCGCGGACTTCTGACCGGGGCGCGGTCTGCGGGGTGCGGTGTTCGGGGGCCGATCTATGGAGCCCACTGCCTGGCGCCCGGGTGCGATGTCCAGGGGCTGGTGTCCGGGGCTTGATCTCTGACCTCCGGCTGCGGTACTTGCCGCGCGGTCTCCTGTATCCGATGTCTGGCGGTGGTGTCCGCCGCGCGGTCTTCCCCGCCCGACGTCCGACTGTCCGACTGTCCGACCATCCGTTGGCCCGATAGTCCGGCCAGCCGCCCCGCCGGCCCGTTGCCCTACCGGCCCGCCCGTGTCCCGTGTCCCGTGTCCCGTGTCCTCCCGGGTTACCTGTCCCGTGCATCGCGTGCCGCCCGGACAAACGAAAAACCCTCCCCCGAATGCCCTTCGGAGGAGGGTTCGTTTCGTTCGGGCGTGCCGGTTACCGCTGCCGGAGCTGGCGGAGCGTCTCGCGGCCGAAGAGCACCCATCCCGAGGCGGCAACCGCCGCCAGGAAGACGAAGCCCATGAGGATCATCGGCTTGGAGGGTTTCGACGCCTGGATCGGCACCGTGGCGGGCTGCACGACGGCATAGACCGGCGTCGACTCCTGCACCTTGGCCTTGGCCACCTGCAGCTGCTGTGCCGTCTGGTTGTAGAGGTTGTAGTAGAGGTTCATCTCGTTCTGCAACCGCTCCTGCTCGATGCGCACGCTGCGCAGCACGATGTTCTGGTTGGCGTCCATGTAGCGGGCGTAGGCCTGCTGGGCGTCGTAGTACTGCTGCTGCGCCTCGTCGCAGAGCTGCTGCATGTACTTCAGGTCGTGACGCGCCTTGTTGGTGCGGTATTGGGTGATGTACTCCTGGAGGTTGTGCATCACCGTGTCGGTCAGCGTGGCCGAGATGAGCGGGTCCTGCATCGTCACGGCGAGCGTCACCACCGAGCTCTTCTTGTCCACGGCGACGCTGATGCGCTGCCGCAGCGCCTCGACGATCCGCGTCTCCTCTTCCGAGAGGCGGAAGAGGTCCGGGCCCTGCTTCCCGGTGGTCTCCTCTTCGCTGCGGAACAGCGAGAGGGCCCAGCCCAGCAGGCGGAAGGGGGCCGAGACGACGGCGCTCCACCACGGGGCGCGGAGCTCTTCGTCGATGTAGTGGTAGACGTCGGTGTGCAGCTCACCCTTGCGGTCGGTCACCTCCACGTCGAACAGCCGCACGACGAAGGGCACCGAGGCCACCACGTCGGGGTAGAGGTCGGGGTTCACGGCGTCGGCGCCGCCCCCGCCGCCGAGATTGATGCCCGCCATCGAGGCCAGGGCGCCCAGGTTGCCGCCCACGCCCTTGCCGTCGGCGCTCTCGGGGGCGAGCTTCACTGCGGTGGTGTACTCCTTGGGGATGCTGAAGGCCACCACGAGACCCACGATGGCCGCGATGCCGCACCACTTGAGGATCAGCTTGCGCTCGGCCCAGAGCTTCTGCGCCAGCTCCAGCAGATCGATCTCCGCTTCGGCCTCCGCCGGGGCGGAGGTCAGACTCTTGTTGTTCTCTTCCATAGTGCTTGGCATTGCGTTATTTGGCGAGGTTGGCGATCGAGGCGGCCATCGTTCCGAGCGAGGCGGCCGTGGTCGCTACGCCCAGGATCTGCGAGAGGAACTGTCCGTTGCGGGCCCGCTTCGTGGGCACGATGATCGTGCATCCGGGTTCGATGGCGGCTCCGCGGCTGCCCGCTTTGGCGATCATGCCGTTCATATAAATAATGTATGCGCTGCCTTTCTTGGCGCGGTCTCCGTAGCCTCCGGCCTGGGCGATGTAGTACTTATAGCTTTTGCCGGGCTGGTAGAGCACCGTGTTGGCGCGCATCACGTCGCCCGAGATGGCGACCGTCGACACCTCCTCGGGCACGATCAGCTTGTCGCCCTCGCGCAGCACCATGTCGATCGAGGTGCCGGGCCGGAGCAGCGCCTTGTCGAGCTCGATACCCACCGAGTAGGTGTCCGAAAGGGCGATCTTATTCACGACCAGCGAGTCGGAGCCGCTGTTGCGCAGGGCCAGCTGCAGCGTCTCGTCGCGCACGGCCTTCTCCTCGTCGTTCATGCGGCGCAGCAGGCGCGCACCGCGCAGATAGGCGTAGTCGGTCACCCCGCCGGCGCGGCGCACCAGGTCGGATAGGCGCTCGTTCTTGTGTACGAGCGTGTAGGTGCCCGAGAAGGAGACCTCGCCCTCGATCTCCACCGTGCGCTGCTTCTGGTAGCCGGGCGACTTGCGCACGATCACCACGTCGAAGGGCTTGAGCTCGAAGCCCGTCTGGCCGTCGAAAACCAGACCGTCGCGGATCGAGAACGAGTAGACCTGCGCCAGCTCCTTGGTCGCATGCTCGCTGTCGGCGTCGGTCAGGCGGCGCGACACCTCGATGCGGGCCGTCGAGGCGCCGTCGCGCAGGCCGCCGGCCATGACGATCAGGTCCTCGAGCGTCGTATGCAGGGCGTAGGGGTAGTTGCCCGGCCGGGCGACCTCGCCGTAGATGGTCAGCGCACCCAGCTCCGTGAGGTCGAGCTGGCTGGGGATGAAGAGCACGTCGTTGCGGCGCAGCTCGACGTCGGGCGTGCGGCCGTCGAGGATGCTCCGCAGGTCCACGGCCACCGTCTCGGGGGTCATGTCGCTGCTCTCGCGGCTCAGCAGGGCGCGCGCGAGGAAGGCGTCCTCCGTCGCGCCGTCGGCGCGGCGCACCAGTTCGCCCACCGTGCGGATCCCGTCGCCCAGCTCGTACATGCCCGGGCGGTAGACCGCGCCGCGCACCTCCACGCGGTTGGAGAAGCGGTCGAGCGAGGCGCTCACCGTCACCCGGTCGCCGTCCTCGAGTGCGAAGGCGCCGTACTCCCCGTCGCGCACGCTCGAGAGCTGCTGCTCGCGGCCCGTCTGGCGCACTACGCGCACCTCGCCCGTGTAGGCGTCGCCCGTGAAGCCGCCGGCGTACTCCAGCAGTCGGGAGAGGGTCTCGCCCTCGGTCGTTTCGTAGTACATCGGGCGCTTGACGTTGCCCTCAATCTCCACCAGGTTGCGATAGGGGGGCACGATCACCACGTCGCCCTCCTCGAGGCGGATGTCCTCCTTGAGCTTGCCGCTGAAGAGGTAGTCGTAGACGTCCACCCGCTTGAGCAGCTTGCCGTTGCGGTGGATCTCCACGGCGCGCAGGCTGCCGATCGGCGTCACGCCGCCGGCCTGGTAGAGCGCGTGGAAGAGGGTGGCGAAGGGCGACAGGCGGTAGCTGCCCGGCACGGCGACCTCGCCCAGCACGTTGAGCTGGATCGTGCGCAGCTGCCCGAGCGTGATGCTGATGTCCGACTCGGGATCGTCGCCGCCCACGCCCGCATATTTGTAGGCGAAGACCTGCCGTAGCTTGGCGTTGGCCTCCTGGATGGTCAGCCCGTTGAGATATACCGGGCCCAGCTGCGCCACGATGATGTTGCCCTCGGGCGAGATGCGCTCGCGCAGGTTATCCTCGTTGGCGCCCCAGATGTCGATGATTACTTCATCGCCCGGCCCGAGCTTATAGTTGGCGGGGGTCGCCAGGTTTTCGTTGGGCTCGAAGCTGAGCGAGCTACCCGTGAAGAGGTCGTGTCCGAAGATGCGCTGCTCGGGCTGCGGGGGGATCGTGTCGGTCATCGTGCGGAAGAATCCGGCCCAGATATCCTCCTCGGGGGTGGGCTGCAGCGACTCCTCGGGCCGCAGGTTCTGCCGCTCCTGCGCTCCTGGGCGTCCGTCGCGCGGGAGCGTGCGGTCGCCGGTCGCATTGCGGTTGTTGCGGTCGTAGCGGTTGTTGCGGCTGGGCCCCGTCTCCTGGGTCGCCGTGCGGCGGCGGTCGTTGTCTACCGAGCCGCTGGAGTTGGACTTGTCGCCGGACCGGTATCCGTTCGCGTCGTACTGGCTCTTCAGCCGTTCGAGCTGCGAGCGGGTCACGCCGCGCGAGAGCAGCTCGCGACCCAGCTGCTGCTCGCTCTTGCCGTTCTTGAGCCCCGATTGCACGTAGCTGACTACCTGATCGTCGGTCATCTGGGCCCAGGCGGCCGTCGACAGCAGCGACAGCAGCAGGCTGCAAATCAAAAATCGGATCTTCATCACTCTATCTGTTTTTGTTGTCTTCTCTTCAGTGGCTCGCCCCGGCATCCGCCCGCGCGGAGGGGCGCGAATCTTTTAAAACACAAAAATAGGTCATTTCCCCGCTTCTACCAAATTATATCCCCGCTTTATGTCGCTTTAATAGTCGGCGGGCGCATGCGTGCGGGGCAGAGGAGGGCGCTGTTCGCTCCGTGTACCTCGGTCGCTTCGCCGCGTTGTCCGGGTTCGGGCACTCGGTCGCCACGGTGGGGCCGGCCGCGCCGGCTGTCGTTTCGGTCCGTGGCTGCGGCCCTCTTTCGGATCCTCTTTCGGATCCTCTTGCGGCCGGTTTTCGGCCCGTCACTGCTGCCGTAGTCGTCGCTTCGCGCTGGCGGTCGCGGCCCGATTCCGCAGCGATTTGCGGCCCCCGCGACCCGATTTTGTTTGCGGAACGGAAAGATTTCAGTATCTTTGTCTATTGAACGAAGCGTACGGTTCGTTCACGTGAATAGTATGAAGCAAACGACAGAGATAGCAATTCTTCCATTCAAAGTTTTGGAACTGGCGGAGATTATCGCAGAGAGAAAACGGCTCTCCATAGATGATGCTTTGTTCTATCTCTACAACTCTGATTTATACAGAGACCTTTCCAATCCCGAATTGAAGCTGTGGTATTATGGTGGTGCGCAGCTTTACGAACTATTGGAGGAAGAAAAATCGTATGGCAAAAAAATAAGATTCGAAAAATCGGAAATCCAGTTTCTTGTTTTTTGCATCGAGCAATATCGCCTGCGGGGGAATCTTGCATCTGCCGGTGTTTTGGCTATGTTTATCCGATTTGGCGTAGATCGCTTTATTAGAGACAATTTCGATGTGTTGCATTCTCAAGGGGTAGAGTATATTCTGCATGAGATAGATGTGTTTATAAAGAGACGACGGTAGATTATGCGTTTGTATCATGGTTCGACAATGACGGTTCGCAAGCCTGTAATTTCCCGGGCTCGGTCTAAAACTGATTTCGGCAAAGGCTTTTACACTACGACCAGTCGTGAACAAGCTGAGAAATGGGCGCAGATAAAGAAAAAACGCGAGGGCGACAATGCGAATATACGCGCCATTGTCTCTGTGTTTGAATTTGATGAAAAGCTACTGAATAGCGCTCGATATAATACGATGCACTTTGACGTTGCAACGGTCGAGTGTCTGGATTTCGTTGTGGGCAATCGCAAGGGGGTGATGACGCATGACTATGATATAATAATGGGGCCTGTGGCGGATGATAAACTTTATGCCACGGTCTCGTTGTATGAAAACGGCGTGCTTGATGCCGCTGCGGCAATCGAGCAATTGAAAGCGCATCGATTGTTTGACCAACTGTCTTTCCATTCGCCAAAAGCTTGTTCGCTTTTGTCCTTTATCGAATCTTTTGAGATATAGTTATTGTTTGTTAGTCGTTTATATCTAATTCGGCATTTGAAATCGGACGTTGTGTGGTGCCCTATAACAGCGAAAAACACCGCAAAAGCCCACAAAAATCGACAGAGTGTTCGTTAATCATATAAATTTCGCTATCTTTGGATTCTGAAAACTCAAAATACAAGATCCAGTTATGGCAAATCTGAGAACCCTGAAAAAGGAGATCGACTACTGCCTCGAGGAGGTCGTTTTCGACTGCGATATGGCGATCTGCTTCCAGCCCTCGAAGGAGAAGGAGATCTTCGGTGTGATGCAGGAGGCCGTCGTTCTGCGCAACGAGCTCTTCGCCAAGGCGATGAACCCTGCCGAGCCGCACAACCGCTCGCTCGTGCGCAAGCACTATGCGGCGCTGCGTCGTGAGATCGCCGAGTCGTTCGGCGCGATTTTCGAGAAGCTGAGCGCGATCAACGGCGCGAAGTAGAGCTGCCGGTCCTCCGGGGCGCGGAGTGGGGTAGTCCCTGCCGCGCGGTCGGGTGCCGCAGATGATTTCGGGTGTCTTTCCCAAAGGGGAGAGACACCCGTTATCCGTTTGTATCTATCTGATAGAAGCTGCTTTGTGAGAAGGGCGCCGCCGCAGGCTATTCGTGGTCGCAGCAGCAGTCGCCCGGGTGGTGCTCCAGCACGGTGTGGGGCACGTGGCCGTGCGAGAGCAGGCGGATGGGGCAGTCGTAGTTGCGCAGCTGCTCCTCGGTGACGATGTTCGATCGGTGGCGATGTACCCGCCGGTTGACGCACACGATCTCCTTCACCACGCCCGATATGGTCCCCAGGTCGTGCGAGACCATCACGATGGCCATGCGCTCGTTGAGCGTGCGCAGCATGCGGTAGAGGTCGTTTTCGAACTTGTTGTCCACGAAGTTGGCCGGCTCGTCGAGGATCAGCAGCCGCGGGTCGGAGATCACGGCCCGGCACAGCAGCGCGCGCTGCATCTGCCCGCCCGACACCTCGCCGATGGGGCGGCGGGCCGCCTCGGCGAGGCCCGCGCCCGCGAGCAGCTCCAGGGCCCGTTCCCGGTCGTGCCGCGTGTAGCGGGCGAAGAATCCGCGCCGGCCCTGCAGCCCCGACAGCACCACCTCGAGCAGCGAGATCGGGAAGCTGCGGTCGAACTCCGACAGCTGGGGCATGTAGCCGATCAGCCGCTCTTTGCCGCGGAAGAGCTCGGGCGCCATGCGTATTTCGCCCTTGTAGGGCACCGTTCCGAGGATCGCCCGCACCAGGGTGGTCTTGCCGCCCCCGTTGGGGCCGATCACGCCCAGAAAATCGCGCCGGTCGATCTCCAGGTCGACGCCGTGGAGCGCCTCGCAGCCGTCGTAGGCGACGCTCACGTCGTGTAACGATACCAGTGTCATGGAGTTATTGTTTTACCAGCAGGTCGGTGAAGGCGTCGATCGCGCCGATCGCATCCTCCTGCAGCGGGTCCACCTCGATGACCTCGGCCTCCAGGTCGCGGGCTATGGCCTCGGCGGCCGAAGCCGGGAACTCGCGCTGGCGGAAGATGCGGCGGATACCGTCGCGGCGCGCGCGGTCGATCAGCTCGGCGAGGCGCCGTGCCGAGGGCTCCTTGCCGTCGGCCTCGATGGCCTCCTGCCGCAGTCCGTAGTCGCGCGCGTAGTAGGTATAGGCGGGGTGGTAGATGATGAAGTACCCGACGCCGCTGGCGGCGAGCTTGGCCGCCGTGCGCCTGTCGAGCGCTTCCAGCGAGTCGCACAGACGCGCGTAGTTGGCCTCGTACTTCACCGAGTCGGGCCACGTGCGGCGGATCGCCGCCCAGGCGTTGTCGGCCATGCGCCGCAGGGCGCGGGGCGAGGTCCACACGTGGGGGTCGATGCCGTGGCCGCGGCCGTGGGCGGCGGTGCACTCCGTGCCGTCGGCGTGGCGGTGCGCGTGGGCGCAGCTGCCGGCGAGCAGCTCGATGCCGTCGCTCAGGTTCACCGCCTTGCCGGGTGTTGCGATCTTGGGCAGGAGTGTCGTCTCGAAGTCGATCAGCCCCACATTGAAGAGGAGGGCCGAGCGGTTGAGCCGTGCGATCTGCCGTGCCGTCGGCTCGAAGGTCTCGGGGCTCGCGCCCGGGGGCACGAGTGTCTCGACGACGAAATCGTCGCCCACGATGCCGCGCACGAGGCTTCGCAGCGGCTGGATGGAGACGTAGAGCGTCGGCTCCTCGCTCTGCGGCTGCGTCGCGCAGCCGCACAGGCAGAGGCAGCCGGCCAGGATCGGCAGGAGGTGTTTCATGGCGATATCTCTATATAATATATATGTAGGTGCCCGCTGTGCGTCGGCGGATCCCGGTTGCAAAATTACGTTTTCCCGGCGAGTGTATCAAGAGCCGGCCGCAGATCGGCGCGAAAAAGCCCGCGCGGCTGCGGCTGACGTTGCCGGGTGCGGGCGCCTTTTTCTCGCGGGTTGCTTGCGGGTGCCTCCGGCGACGGTTGCAAAGACGGGTTCGGGATTCCGGGCTATGTTCAGGAGGAACGGAGAGGATCAGTGTCTGCGTATCGTGTTTGTGCAAAGTGTTTTACGGCGAATGGTGCAGTAGGCTTGTTTTCGGGTGCGGAATATTATCCCATCCATAATTTAACATAATAGACATATTGCACCAAAATGAAAACCGATTCCGAAGGGGCGTTTAGCGGGCATTTCACCGATTTTTATCTCTCCGAGAATCGCATATTCCGGGCTGCGGGCCGTGCGAAAAATTTCAGCGCCTTGTCGGCGAGTAACTGTCGAAGGTTCCGTCGGCGTAAAACACCACGATGCGGGCGATCTCGGCCGAAGCGCCGGGCGGCAGCGTTTCGAGTGCCCGGTCGGCTGTCGGGCTGCTGGCGGTAGCGTCCGATCCGACCGGCTTCGGGTCGAGCGCGCCGACTGCGGGCTGCGGTTCGAACAACCCGGCGGCCGACACCGTCGCGCGATCGCGCGGCGCGCTGCCGACGGTCGCTGCCGATGCCGCACGGTCGGGCTGCGCGGCGCCGTCGCTTCCCGGCGCGAGGCGGTCGGCGCGATACATCGTCGGAGAGTCGAGCAGCAGCCAGTCGGGGTCGATCTGCGGAAAGCGGCGGAGGATCTTCTGCAGCAAATCGAAGCCGGGCTTGTTGCGTCCGGCGAGAATATGGGAGATGCCGGCCGGGTTGATCCCGAGCAGGTCGGCGAGCTGCCCGGGCTTCAGCCCCTCGGATTTCATCAGATCGAGCAATTTTTCCCTCATCGCGGTAATTTTTTACAAATTTAAACATTTTTCTTTTGTAAATCAAGAATAATATCCATTTGTAAAATGTAAAAGGGTGTTGATAATGTTTACATATGTCAAAAACACAATACGGTTAAATTATCGACTTCGATATACATAAATGAAAAATAGAAATTATTGAATTTAAAATACTGATGCAGTATCTATTATGTTCCATTTTGTGCGGTGATCCCTCCTTGTTGGATAGATCGCCTTATACGTCGATGCGCGATCCATGTAAAGATTTATATATTCGTATAAAAGCACTGGTTTTTAGTCATGTATTCTCGTGTGTTTAGTAATTGTATCGATGTCGCCCGTTCGCAATAGCGCACTTTCGGGATCAGACGAATTAGTTTACAAATGTGTGTTCGAGAAAGTTGTTAACATATGTATTTATTTCCATTTGTAATTATATATGGAAATAACATCAGAGCAGTTTGTTTACATATGTAAATAAAATCCCCTACCCGATCCGAATTTCTGCGTTTTTCGTCTCTGCCGATCCGTCTGTCGCTAATTCCGGAGAATTTATCAACAAGAGTTTGTATTATGTTAAATAAAAAAGAAGCGCAACTTGATATTGGATCAAGCTGCGCACTTAAAAACAGACTTTTGCGTCTTGCTTTGCCGCTCCCCTATTTGGACAGACGTTCTGCGATTTCGCGGAACTCTTCGGGAGTTAATTTGAGCTTTTCGCGGTGGAAATCTACGTCGTTTTCGCTGTTGATGGGGATCAGATGGATGTGCGCATGGGGTACTTCGAGCCCCAGAACGACCACTGCTACCCTTTTGCACGCTATTTCGCGGCGGATTTTGGCGGCGACCTGCTTGGCGAAGAGCATCATGCCCGCCAGCGTCTCGTCGTCGAGATCGAACAGGTAATCGACCTCCTGTTTCGGTACGACCAGCGTGTGCCCCTGGGCGAGCGGATTGATGTCGAGAAATGCGTAGTAGCGTTCGTCCTCGGCGACTTTGTAGGACGGGATCTCGCCGGCGATGATGCGTGAGAAAATGGATGCCATATCGTTTGTTGTTTGGGTTGTGCGGGATATTTGGGCGGCGGTGGCTCTTGGGGGCAGCCCTCGGGTGCGTGTGCGGGGTGCGCCGGTCTGGCGGCGCGTGTCGGCGTGCGCCCCGCCGCTCGGCATCGGTTCCGGCGATCGAGCGGGCGCAGAACGCGGTCTGTTGTGCCGAAACCCGACCTGCGGTATCGAACCCGGCCTGCTGCACTGAAAGCCGCCCTGCGGCGCGAAATCGGCCGCTGCGGGGCTTCGGGCGCTCGTCTTGCCGCTCTTCTCGGGCCTGCCCTTGCGGGGCGCGCCCGGCGTCTGCGACTGCCGCTGCGGTGCCTGACAGGCTTTCCGAGGGCTGGGCCCACCCTTTCGGGGTGCGCCCGACGCCCGCAACCGCCGCTTCGGCGGCAGCCTCCGGCGCCGGTTATTCTATATCTTCGAACCTGGGCTTCAGGATTTCGGCGTAGACCACCGCCTGGCGCAAGTCGAACTCCGCGCGAGCCTCCGGGGCTGCCTCGCGGCCGATCTCGGCCATTTCGATGCTGTCGTCGGCCGGAGCGGTTGCGACCACGGCCGCTCCCCTGCCGAGGGGGCGTGGCGCCTCGGAGGTGCGGCGGAGCCCTGCGGCCTCGCCCTTGCCCTTGCGCTGCTGCCCGGCAGCCGAGGAGGTTGCGGCCGCGTGGCGGGCCATCTGCGGCTTCTGTGCGGTCTGTGCCGCCTGCGACGCCCGCATGCCCTTGGGCGAAGCCGGAGCCGGCGAAGGCGCGGGCCGCGCCGCGGTCGGCAGGGGCGTTTCGGTCGGCCACGCCTCCTCGTGGGGCTGCTTGGCCGTCTGCTTCTTCCGGCTGTTCCGATAGCTGATGGCGAACCAGGCGATGAAAACCACGATTGTCACGATTGACGAGAAATCCTCCATAGATGTGTCAGTTTATGAGCCGCTTGACGGTCTCTATTCCCTTTATTTTCCTCAGCTTGTCCATCACGGCGTGCAGACCCTCCGCATCCTTGACGTAGAGGCTGATATTTCCCTCGAAAATCCCGTCGTGGCTCTGTATGTTGACCTCGCGGATATTGATGCTGAAATCGCCGCTTACGACCTTCGCCAGGTCGAGCAGCAGTCCCATGCGGTCGATGCCCCGCAGCTCCACGGTCACCAGATACGACATGGCCTTGTGCTGCGACCACTTGATCTCCTCCTTGACGATGTTCTTGCCGTACTGCGCCGCCAGGCGGTTCAGCTCGTCGCACGCGGCCTTGTGCACCACGATATTGCCCGTCGCCGGGTCGCGGTAGCCTACGACCTTGTCGCCCGGGATGGGCTTGCAGCACTCGGCGATCTCGAACTGCGGTGCGGCCGCCGGGGCCGCCGCCTGCCCGTCGGCCGGGGCTGGCGCGGCGGCGTCTGCCTCCTCGCCCTCTTCCTCCTCCTTGCGGGGGATGAAGAGCGTCCAGAACTTGAGTATCTTGCTCTTGGAGTTGGTCTTGAGGGCCTTCTCCAGCTCGTCGAGCGAGATGATTCCCGCGCCGATCTTGCTGTAGAGCTCCTCCTTGTTGTTGCTGCCGTAGATGGGCACGATCTTGCGCAGCACGCGGCCGCTGAGCTTGATATTGAGCGACTTCATCTTCTCGTCGAGCAGCTGCATGCCCCGCTCGATGTTGTTCTGCCGCTCGCGCTTCAGGTAGCTCTTGATGGCCGCCTTGGCCTTGGTCGTGGTCACCGCGTCGAGCCACTCGGGCTCGGGGCGCGCCGCGTCGGCCGTGATGATCTCGATCTGGTCGCCGTTGTTGATCTGCGTGGTGATCGGCTCGAGTTTGTGGTTGATCTTGGCGCTGATGGCGCTGTTGCCGATCTTCGAGTGGATGTCGTAGGCGAAGTCGAGGGCCGTGGCGCCGTAGGGCATCTTGCGCGCCTCGCCTTTGGGCGTGAAGACCACGATCTCGGAGGTGTAGAGCGACAGCTTGAAGTTGTCGAGGAAGTCCACGGCGTTCTCCGTGGGGCTGTTGAGCGCCGCGCGGATCTGCCGCAGCCACTTGTCGAACTCGTCCTCGTCCTGCGAGATGGTCGCCTTCTTGTATTTCCAGTGGGCCGCGAAGCCGCGCTCGGCGATCTCGTCCATGCGCTGCGTGCGGATCTGCACCTCGACCCACACCCCGTCGGGGCCCATGACCGTCGAGTGGAGCGCCTCGTAGCCGTTGGCCTTGGGCATCGAGATCCAGTCGCGCATGCGGTCGGGCTTGGGGGTGTAGATATCGGTGATCGTCGAGTAGATCTGCCAGCACTGGGTCTTCTCCGACGGGAACGGCAGCGGTTTGAAGACGATGCGTATGGCGAACAGATCGTAGACCTCCTCGAAAGGTATCTGCTTGCGCTGCATCTTGTTCCAGATCGAGTAGACGCTCTTGAGGCGGCCCGAGATCTCGTAGTTGATGTGGTCGCGGTCGAGCGCCTCGATGATCGGGGCGTTGAACTTGTCGATGAACTCGCGGCGCGAGGCCTCGCTCTCCTGCAGCTTGCGCGTCAGCTCGGCGTACTGCTGCGGGAAGCGGTACTTCATGCAGAGGTCCTCCAGCTCGCTCTTGATGGCGTAGAGGCCCAGCCGGTGGGCCAGCGGCGCGAAGAGGTAGATCGTCTCGCCCGTGATCTTGATCTGCTTGTTCATGGGCATCGCCCCGAGCGTGCGCATGTTGTGCAGGCGGTCGGCGATCTTGATGAGGATCACGCGCACGTCGTCGGAGAGCGTCAGCAGCACCTTGCGGAAGTACTCGGCCTGCTCCGAGGTGTCGGCGTTGAAGACGCCCGACATCTTGGTGAGCCCGTCGACCATCGAGGCGATCTTCGGCCCGAAGATGCGCTCCATGTCCTCCACGGTGTACTCCGTGTCCTCCACCACGTCGTGCAGCAGCGCCGCGACGACCGACTTCACGCCCAGGCCGATCTCCTCCACGGCGATCTTCGCCACGGCGATCGGGTGCAGCAGGTAGGGCTCGCCCGAACGGCGGCGCACCCCCTGGTGCGCCTCCTTGGCGAGAAAAAACGCCCGCTTGATCAGGTTGCGGTCCTCGTCGTTGCGGCAGATCCTGGCGCACGAGCGCAGCAGGTCCTCCCACTTCTCCTGAATGATGATCTCGTCCTCGGCGGTGTAGTCCATAGGCTCTCGGGTTGGATGGCCGAAGCCCCTCCGGGCTGTCCGGAGGGGTGCGTCGGCGTATGCTTGGTCGGTCGTTTACTCTTTGGCGCTCTTCATCGCTTCGCGCACCTTGGTCTCGATCTCCTCGGCCAGCGCGGCGTCGGAGCGCAGCAGTTCCTTGACCGAGTCGCGGCCCTGGCCGATCTTGCGGTCGCCGTAGGAGAACCACGAGCCGGCTTTCTTCAGCACGCCGAAGTCGACGCCCAGGTCGATGATCTCGCCGATCTTGGAGATGCCCTCGCCGAACATGATGTCGAACTCGGCGCGTTTGAACGGGGGCGCCACCTTGTTTTTCACCACCTTCACGCGGGTGCGGGTGCCCAGCTGCTCCTCGCCGTCCTTGATGACCGACACGCGGCGGATGTCGATGCGCACCGAGGCATAGAACTTCAGCGCGTTGCCGCCCGTGGTGGTCTCGGGGTTGCCGTAGACCACGCCGATCTTGTCGCGCAGCTGGTTGATGAAGATGCAGACGGTCTTGGTCTTCGAGATGCTCGACGTGAGCTTGCGCAGCGCCTGCGACATGAGGCGTGCCTGGAGGCCCATCTTCGAGTCGCCCATCTCGCCCTCGATCTCGGCCTTGGGCGTGAGCGCCGCCACCGAGTCGATGACGATGATGTCGATGGCGCTCGAACGGATCAGCGAGTCGGCGATCTCGAGCGCCTGCTCGCCGTTGTCGGGCTGCGAGATGAGCAGGTTGTCGACATCCACGCCCAGCTTCTGGGCGTAGAAGCTGTCGAAGGCGTGCTCGGCGTCGATGAAGGCGGCGATGCCGCCCGTCTTCTGCGCCTCGGCGATGGCGTGGATCGCCAGAGTGGTCTTACCCGACGACTCGGGACCGTAGATCTCGATCACGCGCCCTTTGGGGTATCCGCCCACGCCGAGTGCCATGTCGAGGGTCACCGACCCGGTCGGGATCACGGGGATGTCGTTCACCTCCGAGCTGTTCATGCGCATGATCGACCCCTTGCCGAAGTCCTTCTCTATCTTCTCCATCACGGCGTTCAAGACCTTGAGCTTGTCCGCGTTCACCTGTGCTTTTTCTGCCATTGCTTTCTTATTGTTTTTTATTCGTTTACGTTTCGTTACTCCTGCCGGGCGCCTCAGCGCCGGGGCAGCGGATATTTGATCGCCCGCGCGTCGAGCCACTTGTCCGGGTAGGGGCTCCAGTTGGTCGCGGCCGTGTTGCCGACCGCCATGCGCATCCCCCGGGGCGCGTCGCCCGGCTCGCTCTGCGTGCGCCGCACCGGGGCGCCCAGGGCGGCGCGCTCGGCCCGCAGACGCATCAGGCGGCGAATTTCGTGCCGCTCGCGCTGCAACGGATCGAGCTCCTCGCGCAGGCGGCCGAAGTCGCACGCCGGGGCCGCGACGCCCGGGCTGAGGGGCGCGAAGACCGCATCCGGGTCGGCCACCACGGGTCGTGCGATCGTCTGCTGCGGCTCCTGCGCCGGGGTTGCGGCGGCTGTCGCCAGCAGCAATGCGGCTGCGAGGCTGCCGGTGCGGGAGCTCATCGCTCCTCGGAGCGGTAGGCCTCGGCGATCTGCTCGTAGTGCGAGGCGGTTTTCACCTTGTCGAAGATGCGCTCGATGCGCCCCTCGGCGTCGAGGATGAAGGTCGTGCGCACGACGCCCATGTATTTGCGCCCGTACATCGACTTCTCGGCCCACACGCCGAAGGCTTCGCACACGGAGTGGTCGGTGTCGGCCAGCAGGGTGAAGCCCAGCTCGTGCTTCTGGCAGAAGTTGCGGTGCGACCGCTCGCTGTCGGGGCTCACGCCCACGATGCGGAATCCCATCGCCTTCAGCTCTTCGCGGCCGTCGCGCAGGCTCTTGGCCTCGAGCGTGCAGCCCGACGTGTTGTCCTTCGGATAGAAGTAGAGAATGGTGCGCTGTCCGCGCAGATCGGCCAGGGTCAGCGTTTCGCCGTCCTGGGTGGTCGACCGGAAATCGGGAGCCGGCTCCCCTACCTGCAGTTTTGCCATCGTTTCGAAAAGGTGGATTTACGTTTCGAAGTTAATGAAATTCCCCGAATCCTCCGCATCCTGCCCCTGTTTTTTTACGTTTCGGTCCGCTTCAGTCCCAGATATAGGTCACCTCCACCTGCTCGTTGAACTCCTCGGGCGTGGTGTTGAGCCGCCGCCGGCAGGCCGGGCAGCGGATCGCCGTCTCGGTCTCGACATATTCGCCGCAGCCGACGCAGGCCGGCAGCAGGCCGTAGGAGGGGTGCGCCGAGTGGTCGAACTGCGCGCCGCAATGTTTGCATCTGATTTTGTAAGCCGTTCCCATCGTGGTTCGTTTTATTGGTTCACGATGCAAAGAAACGGCGGTTGTGTGACAGGTTGTGACACAAGGTGTGGAGGGGCAAAAAAATCCTTTGCGGCGGCCTCCGCGCGCTGCGGGGTGCTGCGAGCGCTGCGGGCGTGCTGCGGCGTGTTGCGTGCGCGTGGCAAGTGCGCGCTACGAGAGCGCGGCCAGGTGGGCCGCGACGTACTCCCTGAGGTAGCGTTGCAGCCCCGGGGCGTCGACGATCCGTATGTCGTCGAGCAGCCCCGCCACGAAGCGGCCGATGCCGGCGTAGCCCGCCACCTCGGTGTCGAGCAGCCAGCGCCCCTCGCCCGCCGGCTGCAGGTCGCGCTCGGCGAGCGGATACTCCTCCGAGAGCAGGTTGCAGGCGAGCATGCCCAGCTCCAGCCGCACGCGGTGGCGCTCGTCGCCGTGCATGCGGAAGGCGTCGATGAACCCCTCGCGGTGCTCCGCGGCGTGCTCCCACTGCGCGTCGAGCGGCTCCACGGAGCCGATGCGCGCCGTCTTGAAGAGCTTCGACGAGCCGTCGTCGGGGTCGTAGCACCACACATTGACGTAGTTGGTCGTGAAGGCGAAGGGCTCGACCCGCCGGTCGCGCACCTCGCCCCCGTGGGCCGAGCGGTAGCCGTGCAGGACGACCTGCCGCCGCTCGTCGATCGCCTCGACCAGCGCGCGGATGTTGGGGGCGTTCTTGCCGCGCACGACCGTGTCGGCCAGCGTGCGGTTGTCGTAGACCGAGTAGAGCTTGCGCTTGAGGTTCTGCTTGAGCAGGTTCGTGTCGTCGATGTTCTCGATGGCGCTCTTGAGTATGTGGGCCTCCTCCTCGGTGAAGTGGACCAGCTGCGAGATGTCGCGGAAATGGGGCGAGGCCTTGTCGAGGCGGATGCAGTCGCCCGTTTTCTTGATGACGAATCCCGCCTCGCGGAAGGTGTCGATGTAGCGGTAGACGGTGCGGCGCGACATCTGGAGCCGCTCGGCCAGCTGGTCGACCGTGTAGGTGGTGTTGGCCGTCAGCAGCTTCATCAGCCGCAGCAGCCGTTCGAGTTTGGGCTGGTCCATTGGGCGTGCTATCGGGGCGCGTTGCGTCGGCGGGCGACGTATTGGGCGTATTTGCGTTCGATTTCGGGCAGCTCGCGCAGGTAGCGTTCGAGGTCCCACGCGCCGTCGAGGTATCGGGCCATCGGCTCCAGACCGATGCTGCGGCGCAGCGAGTCGACCCGCTCGGGCTCCTCGATCGGAACTACGTAGTCGAGCTGCCCGCCCCGCGTGACGGTCTGCGTGCCGTAGATCTGCTTTTCGCCGCGGTTCATGCGGATGCGGTCGGTCAGGAATGCGAGGTGCCACCCCTCGGCGCGCCCTTCGGCCACGGCCTGCCGCAGTACGGGCAGGTATTTTTCCTGCACGATCGTGTCGTCGACGTGCTGCAGGCAGAGAAACAGCGCCTCGTTGGCCTCTTCGCCCACCTCCTCCCTGCCCGGCCAGCCGTGACGGTCGATGATCTGCCGCACGCGCAGGGCGTTGTCGCGGTCGATGCGGCGCATGCGCTCGCGCAGCGTGTCGACGAGGGAGCTGTCGTCGCCCGAGCGCCGCATCGCCTCCAGCAGGAGCAGGCGGATGCCCTGGTCGCGGTTGCGGAGTGCGACCAGCTGTCGGCGCAGGGCGGTCGACGCGGGGTCGACGTGCTCCTCGTAGAGGTCGGGCAGGTCGGCGCAGAGGCGCTCGAAGCGCGCCGTGTCGCCCTGCGCGAGGCAGGTCAGACAGCTGTCGATGGCCCGGTCGTAGGAGGGTTCCGAGGCCTGCGCGGCCGTGCAGAGGGCCGCCGCGGCGGTGCAAAGCAGTGTCCTGATCGTCATCGTTGCGTCTCTTTCGTGGGGTTTGCGTCGCGCAGGCGGATGTCGGCGGCGGCATAGCGGCCCAGCTCCACCGCGGGGCCGATCTCGAAGTCGAGCGGCCGCATGAAGATCGGGCCGTCGGCCACCAGCGTGTGGTACTCGCCCCGCTCGCCGCACAGGTCGATCCCTGCGGCGGCCATCTCGGCCGCAAGCTGCGGCGTGAGTCGCTGCCCGAGCATCGTGCGGGGCAGCGTCTCGGTGTCGATGCACTTCACCAGGCAGACGAACCCCAGCCGGAAGAGCTCGTCGAGCAGCTCCGTGCGCCGCGCGCCCCACAGCGGAAAGAGCGCCCGCATGTCCGTGCGGGCGCAGCGCTCCTCCTCCCAGCGGCGGTTCTCCTCGATGTCGATGTCGCCGAAGGCCACCGCTTCGGCGCCGAGCGTGCGGGCCCGGGCGATGCCGCGTTCGAATGCCTCGGCATAGTCGTCCCCGTCGCTCGGGCACTCGATCATCGGCAGCCCGAGCGCTTCCGAGTAGGCCCGGAGCATCTGCGGGTCGGCGCCGTGGAAATAGGAGCGCCCCGCCGAGGTGCGGACCATCGTCAGCAGGCACACGGGCCTATGCCCGGCCTCGATGAGGCGGTTCAGGGCCAGCGAGCTCTCCTTGCCGCAGCTGTATGAGAGGGCGAATTTCATGCGTCGGGGTCTTTTCGGGGGTAAAGATACGGATAAGCCGAAAACAAAACCAAACTTGTTTGGATTTTGTTGAGGCGAAGTATCTAAGGCGGAGCCAAAGATACGGATAAGCGAGGGTAAAAGCAAGCTCGCTTGCATCTTGCCGGGCGCATTGCCGGGCGCACGTGCGAGCCGGCCTGCGCCGGGGTGCGGTATCTTCGGAGTATCCGACGAAAAACGGCCGGAGAAAACCTCCGGCCGCCGGGTCGTTTCGGGCATGAATTTCCCTATGCCATGATCTTTCTTTCGATCTCCTCCACCTGGCGGCGGAAGTTCTTGTCGGTCTCCATGAGGTTCGAAACCGCCTTGCACGAGTGGAGCACCGTGGCGTGGTTGCGGCCGCCGATCGAGGCGCCGATGGTCGTCAGCGGCGCCTTGGTGTGCTGCTTGGCCAGATACATGGCGATCTGCCGGGCCTGGGCCACGCTGCGCGTCCGCTCGGTCGAGTTCAGACGCTCCAGCTCGATGGACTGCTGCTCGCACACCACGGCGAGGATTCTCTCGATGGTGATCTCCTTGTGGTTGAGCTTCACGTAGACCTTCAGGATCTCCTTGGCCAGCGAGGGGGTGATCCGCCGTCCGAGGAACGAGGCGTTGGCCACCAGCGACGAAAGGGCGCCCTCGATCTCGCGCACGTTGGCCGAGATGTTGTCGGCCAGGTAGGCGACCACTTCGTCCGAGATCTCGGCCCCGAGTTTGCGGGCCTTGGCGCGGATGATCTTCAGCTTGGTCTCGGGATCGGGCGAGGCCAGCTGCGCCGACAATCCCCACTTGAAGCGGGTGAGCAGGCGCTGCTCGATGTCCTTGAGTTCCACGGGCGGCTTGTCCGAGGTGAGGATCAGCTGCTTGCCTGCCAGCTGCAGGTGGTTGAATATGTTGAAGAAAGCGTTCTGCGTGCCGGTCTTTCCCGTCAGCTCCTGGATGTCGTCGATCATCAGCACGTCGATCATCTGGTAGAAGTGGATGAAGTCGGGGATCTCGCCGTTCTTGTAGGCGGTCTGGAACTGCGCCTGGAACTTGTTCATCGAGACGTAGAGCACCTGCAGCTCGGGATGACGCTGCCGCACCTCGTGGCCGATGGCCTGCATGATGTGGGTCTTGCCCAGCCCCGAATCCCCATATATATAGAGGGGGTTGAAGGGCGTGTGTCCCGGATCCACCGCCACGGACATGCCCGCCGAGCGCGCCAGGCGGTTGCACTCGCCCTCGATGAAGGTCGAGAAGGTGAGGCTCGGGTTGAGCTGCGGGTCGATGATGATCCGCTTGAGGCCCGGAATGACGAAAGGATTCTTTATATTTGCGGTGTTCGTCTGCGTGTTGAACCGCGTGATGGCCGTGGAGTCGACCTCCGAGGTCACCGGCACGGCCGTGGTCGAGGGCCGCGGTACGGCGTAGTGCAGGCGGGTCTGCTGTCCGTAGAGCTGCGAAATGATGGGGCGCAGGAAGGGAATGTAGTTCTTCTCGATCTGGCGGACATAGCTCTCGTTGGGCACGCGCAGACGCAGCGTCGTACCGTCGAATTCGAGCGGGACGATGGGCTCGAACCACTTCGCGAACTCCTCGGCGGAGGTCTGCGTCTTGATACGGTCAAGACAGTTCTGCCACATATCGCTATATGCCTGCGAATTACTCAACATGATGGGGGTTTTTCTCGTTTTTTGACAAGGCAAAGTTGTGAATAAATTACCGAAAATATTTCCCCGCCCGCCTTGCAAAATCTCTTTTTTCTACTATACGGAAAAGGGGGTCGCCAAGCTCCCAAAATTTAACTCTCTGATAGTGAAGAATCGGATAAAAAACACTATATTTGCATATAAAAATTTTGGTCGGAATCCGTATTAAACTATAAGCAAAACAAATCGATTATGGCAAACGAATTGGAACAGGCCGTTCTGCATAAGGCGCAAAGCTGGCTCGACGGCAACTACGACGCCGAGACGAAGGCGCGGGTCAAGTGCCTGATGGAGAATGATATGAAGGAGCTCGTGGAGAGCTTCTACAAGGACCTCGAGTTCGGCACGGGCGGTCTGCGCGGCATCATGGGCGTGGGTTCGAACCGCATGAACGTCTACACGGTGGGCGCCGCCACGCAGGGACTGGCCAACTACCTGAAGAAGAACTTCGCCGGCGAGCGCATCCGCGTGGCGATCGGCCACGACAGCCGCAACAATTCGCGCATGTTCTCCGAGCGCGTGGCCGACATCTTCGCCTCGAACGGCTTCGACGTATTTCTCTTCGACGCGCTGCGTCCGACTCCCGAGCTGAGTTTCGCCATCCGCGAGCTCAAGTGCCACTCGGGTGTGGTGGTCACGGCGTCGCACAACCCCAAGGAGTACAACGGCTACAAGGCCTATTGGACCGACGGCGCGCAAGTGACCGCGCCCCACGACAAGAACATCATCGACGAGGTGGCCAAGATCACCGACGTCGACATGATCCTCACGGGCAAGAACCCCGAAAACATCACCATCCTGGGCGAGGAGTTCGACGAAATCTATTTAAATAAGGTGCACGAGCTCTCGCTCTCGCCCGAGTGCGTGGCCAAGCACAGCGACATGAAGATCGTCTACACGCCGATCCACGGCTCGGGCGTGCGGCTGGTTCCCGCCTCGCTGAAGAAGTTCGGGTTCAAGAACGTGCTGCTCGTGCCCGAGCAGGCCGTCGTCGACGGCGACTTCCCCACCGTCGAGTCGCCCAATCCCGAGGAGCGCAAGACGATGTCGATGGCCATCGACATGGCCGCCCGCGAGGGTGCCGACCTGGTGCTGGCCACCGATCCCGACGCCGACCGCATCGGCGTGGCGCTGCGCAACAAGCAGGGCGAGTACGTGCTGCTCAACGGCAACCAGACCCTGGCCCTCATCATGAGCTACCAGCTCACGCGCTGGGCCGAGCTGGGCAAGCTCGACGGCAAGCAGTATGTGGTGAAGACCATCGTGACGTCGCAGATGGCCAACGCCGTGGCCGACCACTTCGGCGTGAAGTGCTACGACTGCCTCACGGGCTTCAAGTACATCGCCAAGATCATCCGCGAGAACGAGGGCGTGGCCAAGTACATCGGCGGCGGCGAAGAGTCGTTCGGCTACCTGGCGGGCGACTACGTGCGCGACAAGGACGCCGTGTCGGCCTGCTCGCTGGCGGCCGAGGCTGCGGCCTGGGCGCGCGAGACGATGGGCCTCACGCTCTTCGAGTGGCTGCAGGAGCTCTACGTCAAGTACGGCTTCTTCCGCGAGGGGCTCGTCTCGGTGGTCCGCAAGGGCAAGGAGGGCGCCGAGGAGATCCAGCGCATGATGGTCGGCTTCCGCGAGAATCCGCCCAAGGCCATCGTCGGCTCGACCGTGGTGAAGATCAACGATTTCCTCTCGTCGGAGACGCTCGACGTCGCGACGGGCGCCAAGACCCCCATCGTCGAGGAGAAGAGCAACGTGCTGCAGTGGTTCACCGAGGACGGCACCATCGTCTCGGTGCGTCCGTCGGGCACCGAGCCCAAGATCAAGTTCTACTTCGGTGTCAAGGCGCCGCTGGCTTCGGTGGCCGACTACGACCGCGTGCAGGCCGAGCTCGACGCCAAGATCGAGGGCATCAAGAAGGACCTCAAACTGGTATAGGCCTCGCCTATTCCCGTTTCCGAGCGCCCCGCCTTTTCTGGTGGGGCGCTTTTTTGTGTTTCATGATGTTCTCGGGCGGCAGCCCGGCTAAGAGCCGGGTTTCGCTTTTTGTTTTTCGGCTCGCAGCCAGCGCCCGGCTAAGAGCCGGGATTTGCTTTATGTTTTTCAGTTCGCAGCTAGCGGAGGGACTTGCGAATGAAGAGAGCAGCCCTCCGCCGGGGGTGGCTGCTGCGTTGCGCCCGGCGCCCTCCCCCGCCGTGCGGATTTCTGCGAATAAATTTGTATTACTAACTTTTTAGTCATATCTTCGCATCAGATAACCGAAAATAAAATTCATCCGATGAAACCGCTTTATCTCATGTTCGTGCTGTCGTTTGGTGTCGTCGTGGCGGCCGCGCAGGAGCGGACTTCGCAGGCCGTGCTGCGCTTCGACCAGGCGAGCAGCGAGGAGCTTGCCGACCTGCACGTCGCAGCCGACGCACCGGCGCGGGACGACGGCCGCCCCTTCGCCTGCAAGCTCAACCGCCGGCGCGTGTCGGAGGCTGCGGCCTACGACGCAGTGACGCTCTGGAATGTCCGCCGCGTGCGGGTGAAGTCGCGGCGCATGCGGCTGTCGGACACGACGGGCCGCGAGCGGGTGCGTCTGCTGAAGTTCTTCATCGAGCGCGACCGCCGCAAGGGGGCGCGGCCCCATTTGCTGGGCAACGTGGCGGGCTACACCTGGGTGTCGCACATTCGTGAGGGCGGGCGCTGGCGCGAGGTTCCGGCCCATATCGGCCTCTATACGCTGCGCCCGGAGGTCGATTCGCTGCGCCGTGCGGGGCAGGTCGACGCGCGGGGTGCGGTTCCCGAGGCGTTCCGCCATGCGCTGCCGCGCGATATTCCCTACGTGTTGGATGGTGTGGAGGTGCCCTCTCCCCTTTTCCAGTTCATCGACGGGCTGATCCTCCGCACGTTGTCTGTAGTCTGCGTCTCCGAGGGGAGGCCCTGCGTCGTGGGCGACACCTACCCCGGCCGCTCGCCGCTCGTGGTGCTCGGGGGCGAGCGTACGACGGTCGCCGCCTGGCTGGAGATGTGCCGTGCGGGGCTGTTCGAGATGTCGGCCGGGGTGCCCATGCACTACTATTATATATTGCCCGTCGAGGCCGTGCAGCTCTACGGCGAAGTGGGCCGCTATGGCGCCATCCGCATCGATATGGCTGAATAGCGCTCCCCTGCCGCATGTTCGAGGCGTCTGCCGATCCGGCGGGCGCCTCTGTCGTATCCTCCCCTCGGGTCGAAATACTACTTTTTTAGAAAATAACTGCGTTTTTAGTTGTATAACTAAAATAATAGTTGTATGTTTGCGATGCGACAATGAACTAAAAACGTAGTTATGGTAGCCGTATCGAAAAACCGCCCCCAGGAGCTGACCCGTGCCGAGCTGGAGATCATGCGCATTCTGTGGGCCGAAGGGCCGGCCGTGGTGCATGCCATCCTCGACGCTATGGAGGAGCCCCGCCCCGCCTACAACACCGTATCGACCATCGTCCGCATCCTCGAAAAGAAGGGATTCGTCGGCCACAAGGCCTACGGCAAGACCCACGAATACTACCCGCTGATCTCGAAGGACGACTACGCGCGCCGCTACATGGATACCGTGCTCGACAACTTCTTCGGCGGCTCGCTCAGCCGCCTGGTGTCGTTCTTCTCCGACCACAAGGCCATCTCGGTGGAGGAGACCGACGCGATCCTGAACCTGCTGCGCGACAAGAAATAGACACGGCCATGAAATCGCCCCTCCTCTATCTTATAGAAATGCTCTTCTGTAGCGGCGCCATGGCGGCCTTCTACCGCCTGCTGCTGGTGCGCAAGGTGTCGTTCGCCGCCTGCCGGCGCTTCCTGCTCCTGGCCGTCGTGCTGCCCGTGGTGCTGCCGGCGCTCGACATCCCGATCTACCCCGCCCGTACGGTCGTCTACCCGCTGCCGCTGGTAACGGCGGCCGCGGAGGAGCCCTTCGTGGTGTCGGACGAGCCCGGTGCGGCCCCGGCAGAGGCTGCCGGGCCGGTCGCGGCCGCATGCCCTGGCGTCGACCTGCTGCGGCTGGCGCAGCGGATCGGCGCGGGAGGCTACGGGGCGGTCGTCGTGCTGCTGGCGGGGCTCCTGACCGTGCGCGTCGCGGCCATCCGCCGCCTGCGCCGCCGGGCCCGCCGCACCGATTGCGGCGACTACGTGCTGGCCGAGCACGAGGATGTCGCCACCCCCTTCTCGTTCCTGCGCACCGTGTTTCTCGGCGACGGCTTCGCGGGCGAGCGGCGCGCGATCGTGCTGTGCCACGAGACGAGCCACGTGCGGCACCGCCATTCGGCCGAGCGCATCGCCGTCGAGTGCGTGCGCTGCCTCTTCTGGTTCAACCCTTTCGTGTGGATGGCGCAGCGCTGGCTCACGGAGGTGCAGGAGTGGGAGGCCGACCGCGACGTGCTCGATGCGGGCTACGACCTGACGCGCTACAGAACCGTGATTTTCCATCAACTCTTCGGCTGTAATCCGGATATAGCCTGCGGGTTGAATCATTCACTTACTAAAAACCGATTTGTTATGATGACACAATTCAAAAAGCGCTCCGATGCCGCCCTGCGTCTCGGTGCCGCCCTTCCCGTAGTGGTCGGAATGATGATGCTTTGCAGTTTTACTCCCCGGACGGCTTCGGCCGACGAGCGCCCCGCGCAGGTGTCGGTGGCCCACGTAGGTCCCGACGGCGTGACGCTCAACGGAAAGACGATGACCCCCGACCAGGTGGCGGAGTACGTCGCTGCCGAGCGGGTCAAACTCTCCGAGGCCGACCGCGCGACGATGGAGCTTCGGCTGACTCTCGCAGCGGACGGAAAGGTCCGGGCCGAAGTCGCGTCGATGACCGTCGTGGAGCTCGGCGGCGACGGCTCGCTGCGCCTGAACGGCGAGGAGGTGTCGCTCGCCGGCCTCGAGGAGCTGCTCCGTGCCCGGCGTGAGGCACTCATGGCGGAGCAATTCCAGCGGACCGAGGTCTGCATCGCCGCCCGGGGTGACGGCGTGACGATGGGGCGCGTCGACCAGGTGCGGCAGGTCCTGCGCCGCACGGGGTGGCTCCGCGTGCGCTACATGGCCGACGGCGCGCCTGCCGTGAGCCGCGTGCTGCCTCCCCTGCCGGCCGCTTCGGCCGACGGGAAGGTGACGGCGCTCAAGGTCGACGTGACGGACAACGGGCCGATCGATGGGCCGGTGGTCGTCGTCAAGGAGCGCAATCTGTTTACTGTGTGCGTGAATCATGCCGGCCGGATCCTGGCAGGCGGCATTCATGATCCGCGGGAGATCGCACCCGGCGACCTCGCGGTCCGCGTCGGAGCCTTCCTGCGCAATGCCGGTGGCAGCGATGCGCTGCCCGAGCGCACCGACGAGGAGTTCTGTCTGCCCGACGGCCGCCGTGCGACGTGGGCGGTGAGCCGGGGCGTCGTGTCACTCGAGGCGCGCGACTGTCCCTATGAGACCTTTTGCGCCGTGCAGCAGGCCCTGACGGAGGCCTTCGACGGCCTGCGCGACGAGGCGGCGCGCGCCTGGTTCGGCCGCTCGTTCGCTTCGCTTGCCGAGGCCGAGCGGGCGTCGGTGCTGCGGGCCGTGCCGGTGCGGGTCTTCGAGACCGAGCCGGGAGGCGACGTACCGCCCAGCCGTTAGATACCCCGATTGTAGCGGTGCCGGGACCCTTGCGAGGGCTCCGGCGCTTTTTTTTGTGTCTACGAAAGGTTGGTCGTATGGAAATTTTCACTATATTTGTCTCGCAGAACCCTTGTATGGCTCCCGATCCGGGAGCGGGTTTTCAGTCGGGTTTGGTCGGGCGGGAGGCCCCGGTCCAAACCGCGAAGCGTATCCGAATCCATGCGAATCCCCGATCGGAACCAGCCTGCGGACGCTGATAAACAGTGGTTTGTGGCGCGTGTGAAACATTGCCAGGAGTTGGCCGTGCGCAACATGCTGCTCAAGCTCGACATCGCCACCTTTCTTCCTATGCGCACCGTCGTGCGCGAATTGCGCACGCGACGTCTGCGCGTCGAGGTGCCGGCCATCCGCAACCTGATCTTCGTCCACGCCTCGAAAGAGCGTGCCTGCATGGCCGCCAACGACTACGGCGTGCCGCTGTGGTACATCCGCGACTTCGAGACGCGCTCCATGCTCGTCGTACCCGACAAGCAGATGGAGGACTTCATGCGCATGATGGCCGCGCCCGACGAGGTGAGCATCGAGGAGTGCCCGCTCTGCGCCGGTCAAAGGGTCGTCGTCACCGAGGGCGAGCTGTGCGGCGTGGAGGGCGAGCTGATCCGCGTGGCCAACCGCAGCTGCGTGATGATCCGCATCCCGCAGATCCTTTCGGCCGCCGTGCGCATTCCGCGCCGCAGCCTGCGCATCCTCAAGTAAGCGATTTCCATTCCCGACCGGGCCCTCCGCCCGGCATCCGACGGCCCGCGGCCGTCGCCCCATTTCCATATTCAATTTTCAGAGGCCGAACATGAACCGGACGCAGAAACTCTATGAGTTGGCGCACGGACTGCTCTACCCGGACAGCGGTGCGGACTGCTATCCGGAGGAGTTCCGCGTGCGCCATGCCGAAACACTCCGCCTGGCCGACGAGCTCTTCGCGCTGCGGGGAGCCACGCCCGACGAGGAGGGTCGATTGTGCCTTGCCCTGCTGATGGGCTACATGGCTACGATCTACGACAGCGGTGACAAGGCGCAGCGCCGTGCGGCCGTGCTCGACCGCATCGTCCGCGTGCTGCCCGAGCTCGAACCCTCGCTGCTCAAGTGCCGCCTGTTGGTCTACGCCTACGGCGAACTCTTCGACGAGCGGCTGGCGGCCGAGGCCCTCGCCCTGCTCCGCGACCGCGAGGCCGCCCCCGCCCCGCTCTCTTCCGACGAGCGCGAGCTGCTCGACGCCCTGCGCGACCTGATGGCCTATTGAGGCCCCGTCATCCACCCGAAAAATCACTTGTCATGATACACCGTATTCTGAATCGCATCCGCTACGACCGCTATCTGAGTTCGAAACTCGTCCTGCTGCTGGATGCGATGGTCTCCGGCTTCGCGACCCTGCTGTCGATCCTGCTCAACCTGGCCATCACCGGGACCCACGCCCTCGCACCCCGCAACATGGCGCTGTGGCTGCTGGGGTCGCTCGTCTGGTCGGCGCTCTTCTTCCTGCTGCTGGGCGTGCACCGCACGGTGATCCGCCACGCGACGCTGCGCGGATTCTGGGGCCTTTGCGTGGCCGTGATGGGCAAGGGGGTGCTGCTCTGGTTGCAACTCTCGTTCATGGAGACGCAGGTGCGCTCCGAACTGCTGCTGCTGAGCATCATCCTATTCGATATGCTGCTCACTTTCAGCGCGCTGGTCATCATGCGCATCTGCATGATCGTGGTCTACGATCATCTTATCAAGAACACCAAGCGGCGCCGCAGCTGCCGCCGCGTGCTGGTCTACGGCACGGGCGACAAGTCGGTGTCGCTGGTCACGCGCCTGCAGAACTCGCCCCACTACTGGGTCGCCGGATTCGTGACCTACGGCTCGACGAAGTCCGAGCATAAGATCGCCGACCTGCCGGTCTACTACTTCGATTCGGAGCAGAGCATAGCCTATCTGCGCGACCGCCTCGACCTCGACGCCCTGCTCTTCGCCGTCTACAACGATGCCCGAGACGAGCAGGAGCGGCTGATCCGCCACTGCGGCGAGACGGGCCTCAAGGTGCTCATCGCCCCGCCCATCGACGAGGTGGTCGACGGCAAGCTCATGAAGTCGTCGATCCGCGAGATCAAGATCGAGGACCTGCTGGGCCGCCCCGAGATCGAGATCTCGATGGAGGAGATCGTGGCTAACTTCCGCGGCAAGACGATCCTGGTGACGGGAGCAGCCGGGTCGATCGGCTCGGAGCTCTGCCGCCAGATCGCCACCTTCGGGGTCGAGCACCTGGTGCTCTTCGATAACGCCGAGACGCCCATGCACAACATCCGCCTCGAGCTCGAGGAGCGCTTCCCCGATCTGAAGTTCACCCCCGTGATCGGCGACGTGAGGCAGACGCAGCGGCTCGACTTCGTCTTCCGCACCCACCGCCCGCAGGTGGTCTTCCACGCCGCAGCCTACAAGCACGTGCCCCTGATGGAGGAGAACCCGTGCGAGGCGGTACTGGTCAACGTCGTGGGGTCGCGCAACGTGGCCGACAAGTGCATCGAGTACGACGTCGACAAGATGGTGATGATCTCGACCGACAAGGCCGTGAACCCCACCAACATCATGGGTTGCACGAAGCGTCTGGCCGAGATCTACGTGCAGTCGCTGGGCCTCGCGACTGAGCGGGGCGAGCGGCGCGGCCGCACGCGCTTCGTGACCACGCGCTTCGGCAACGTGCTGGGCTCCAACGGTTCGGTGATCCCCCGCTTCCGCGAGCAGATCGCCCACGGTGGTCCGGTGACGGTGACCCACCCCGATATCACGCGCTTCTTCATGACCATCCCCGAGGCGTGCCGTCTGGTGATGGAGGCGGCGACGATGTCGACCGGCAACCAGATCTTCGTCTTCGACATGGGCGCCTCGGTCAAGATCGTGCGGCTGGCCGAGCGGATGATCGAGCTGGCGGGATTCACGCCCGGCAAGGAGATCAAGATCGAATACACGGGCCTGCGCCCGGGCGAGAAGCTCTACGAGGAGGTGCTCTCCGACGAGGAGAACACCCTGCCGACCACCCACGACCGCATCCGCATCGCCAAGGTGCGCGAGTACGAATACGGGGAGGTACGCGAGGCGACGGAGCGCTTCGAGGAGCTCTCGTGCGCGGTGGAGATCGCCGACATGGTGCGCCTGATGAAGCGGGTGGTGCCGGAGTTCATTTCGAAAAATTCGCGTTTCGAGGCGTTCGACAAATAACGGCGCCCCTGCTACCCTCCCCCGCCTCTTCGGGACCTCCTGCGGCGGGGCGTTTCGGGTGTTTTCGCGCTTTTGCGTTTCCACCTTTCCGGCGGCCGGCGCGGATCGGCCTCCGATCTGGTGGCGCGGTCGGCGGCGTGCTGCGGCGGTTTTGCGCCGGGCGGTCCCTGACATATAAATTTCTCTGCTGTATGATGTTGAAAATCGTTGTCACGGTCGGCTTCGTCGTGCTGCTCGGGCGCCTGCTCGCCCGGCGCGTCGACTGGGTCTCGATCGAGGAGCACAACCGTCGCTACTACAACGACGAGGGCGACCACGTCTATTACGACCGCAAGCTGATACGCCGCAAGAAGCGGCTGGCGGAGAAGGATCAGAATAAATAGATCGGTGGCGTTGCTATCTCCGTCATTGTTATATAGTCTCTGAATATGGCATCTGTTTCGAGAATAAGGCAAAGCTTTAAAAATAGCACGGTTGCCCTTACTCTTTTTGCAGTCAATCTGATATTGCAGTTTTATTCCCGCAAGATATTTCTGGATTATTTGGGAACAGAAATTCTGGGATTGAACACCACCGTTTCGAATCTGCTTCAATTCCTGAATCTCGCAGAACTGGGAATTAGCTCCGCAGTCGGATTCACTTTGTATAAGCCGTTGGCTTGCGATGATTATGATACGGTCTGCGAGGTAGTCTCTTTACAGAGGTATTTGTATCGCAGGATCGCCTTCTTCATAGTGGGCTGTTCTGCCGTGCTGATGTGCTTTTTCCCGTGGATTTTTGCAAAGATTGCATTGCCGCTCTGGTATGCCTATGCTGCGTTTACCGTATTTCTTATCAGTGCTTTATTAGGATACTTCTTCAATTATAAGCAAATAGTCTTAACGGCCAATCAGCAGGAGTATAAAATCCAGTACAGCTATAAAAGTATCATGATCCTGAAGGTTCTGGTACAGATATATGTTCTTCGGAACTTTGAGGGCGGATATCTGTGTTGGTTGGCTTGCGAGGTATTGTTTGCTGTATTGGGTGCCGTTTCTTTGAGCAGAACCACGGCAAAGGCCGCACCCTATTTACGTAAATCGACCAAGGGTTTCAGCGAATTAAAACGACAATATGCGGATTTTACGATAAAAATAAAACAGCTTTTTTTTCATAAAATATCGGGGTTTGTCTTAACGCAAACCAGTCCGTTGATCATCTACGCATATATCTCGTTGACAGAGGTCGCTCTGTACGATAACTATATGATTATGATCCTGGGTGTAATGAGCCTTACTAACGCCATTTTCAACGGATTGGATGCAAGCATCGGGAATTTGGTGTCGACGGAGAAAATCGAGCGGGTGATATCGATCTTCGAAGAGCTGTTCAGCTTGAGATTCTTTTATGCCTCCGTATTGTGTTTTGCAATATACTTGTACGCATCCGATTTCGTCTCTCTTTGGATCGGGCCGGAATATCTGGTGAGCGATTCCACGCTGTTGATCATAGTCGCCATTCTGTTTTTCAACATTATAAGAACCAGTGCCGGTGCTTTCTTGTATGCCTATCAATTGGTATATGATATTTGGGCTCCGATCGCAGAAGCCGCGATCAATTTGGGATTGTCGCTGCTTCTGGGCTATTATTATGGGTTGAATGGAATATTGGCAGGTGTTCTGATAAGCATCGTATTGATTCCGGTGCTTTGGAAAGCCTATTTCGCATTCAAAAAGGGATTTTGCAGGTCTTTCTGCATTTATATCCGCACTTTGGTCAAGCATACCTTGTTGACCGCAATTACGATTTTGCTTTTCTCTTATTTGCGTGAGTGCGTGCCGGCATCCTCGAAGCTTTCCATGCTTGAGTTGCTGTCCGAGGGGATGATTACTATGGCTATCTTTTCTTTGTTGCTGGGGGCTGTATTGTATTTCACCAATAGCGGACTGGAGTTGTTCGTAAATAGACTGATAAAAAGATAAGCATATGATCGCAAAGGATGTAACGGTGGTGATCCCCTCTTATAATCGGGGGCATCTGTTGGCGAAAACCATCCCTACGTATCTTCAGGAGCGGGTTGCGAAGGTTGTTTTGGTAGACGACTGTTCTTCCGATAATACGACCGAAGTGGTTGAGCAGTTACGCAAAGAGTATCCGCAGATCGAGTATGTCCGACAGCCTCGGAATATGCGTCAGACAGTTGCTAAAAACCGAGGTTTGGAGCAGGTCGATACGGAATGGGTCTATTTCGGCGACGACGATTCGATCCTTGTTCCCGGAACCATTTCCGAACTTTACGAGACTGCTGTCAAATACGGTGTGGATATTGTCGGTGCCCGGGCATTGTACATGAGGGTCGGGGAGGATCGGTTGCCGTTGGATGAGGCGATGGCCCGCCATTTCAGGGAAACCGACGACGTGAAAGATATAGTCGATGTTGCCGAAATAAAAGCGAATTTTTCGTTGTATATATCCACTCCCGTTAAGGTTCCGTTCTGCCAAGCGTGTCTTCTTTGTCGAACGGAGATCGCGAAAAAGGTGGGGTTCGATCCCAATTACATCGGAAATGCCTACCGCGAGGAGACCGATTTTATAATCGGATGTGCCAAAAACGGAGCGACCGTATATTACAATGCGAAGGGGTGTCAGTTCAATCTTCCAACCAATTTGGCCACGGGCGGGGCAAGAGGAAAATCCGTATGGAAATACAAGTGGTATATGGTGCGGAACAATTGGTATTTCCTAAGGAAAAACTATGATTTTCTGAAAGCTGAATATCATCTGAAGTCCAATAAATATTGGGTGCAGCTGAAATTCATAAGCGGCTTTTTTATTCGGCCGTTGAAGCGACTTTTCAAGTAGAGCCGATTCTGTTTCAGATCCATGTCCGATACGAGAACCATAAGCCCGACGAGCCTGCATCTTCTTTTCGCGACTCTGTTCTGGTTGATTTCGCCTTATGGGGCTATTTTCGTGCTGCTTGCCATCGTCGGTTGTACGAAACGACGATTGACCGACGGGAAGTTGAAATATGTGCTGTTTCTGATCTCCCTCTCGTTCGCCGTTTTGGCATTTACGCAGAAGTCGCTCTATTGGGAGGATACGGATATAGTCCGTTATTATAGCGGATTATCGGGCTTTTTAGGTCAGTCCGCAGATGTTTTGCTTCTGGTTTTCTCCTCTGAAATATTGACCTATACGTTTACGACGGTAAATGTTTCCCTGGTCCTGATTTTCAAGAATGTTCAGGTCGTATCCATATTCTGGACCTTTTTCATATATTATTTCTTTTTTCTCTCCTTATTGAATTTTATTAAGAGCGACAAAGAGGCGGACCGGTTGCTTTACAATACGAATGTCCTGCGTTGGGTGGTTTTCGCTCTATTCGGAGGTGTTCTTTTCACGCAGGTTACAGAGACGATCAAAAGCGCTGCTGCCATATCGTTTTTCTTTTACATCTTGTCGTTGCATATCAAGGGGGCCGGTCGAGGAACTATTGCGGTGCTTTATTTTTTTAATATCGGAATCCATGCACAGGCATTGATGTTCTTTCCGCTGTTTTTTTTTCGGAATATCCGTTTCCGTAACCTCCTTGTCTTAACCGTTGCAGCGGTGTGCATATCTCCGATGGTCAATCTGATGCAGCTCGCCATCGATGTGCTTCCGTCGGGGGGGTGGGGCGATTTGTTGCTAGCCAAAGCGGATGATTACAGCGGAGATATGGGTGGAGCTTCGACTAAGCGGTATATTCTGATCGGCTTGATTCTGCTGTCGATGGCCGTTTTCCTGCGTCGGAAAGGACTGTTCGATGACACTTCGCGCCGGGGGAATATCGTTCTGCTATATGTGCTGATTATGTTCCTGAACTACAACAACTCCAATGCTTTTATCCGGTTTGCCAATTTTTGTTCGTTCGTCGCCACTTTGGAGTTTCTGGAATTGCTGAAGCTCAAGAAGGAGAAGTGGATGTCGTTCGCCTATATGGCGGTGTTCATGATGTTGAATCTGCAAATGACCTACGGACGAACGCTTTCCGGCGGCTATTGTTCGAGTTATATGGATAACTCCATCGTCAGGATATTCACCTCGAACATATATGATTATTTGAGTTATAAGGCATATCCATGAAAATTCTTTATATAGGTCGTAAGATTGAACATCCGGTAAGTGGAGCAGATCAAGTCAATAAGCGGAATCAGATGCTGTTGGAGGATATCGCTCGTGACGAGGTGTTTTATTTGGCTTCTGATGGCAATGGTTTGGCAGCCAAGTTCGTTTTCGGAATCACCCGAAGGTTCCTTTTCCAGTTGAATGTGGAACTCTCGACCGGTGGATATACCCATGTATTCATCTCTCAGTCGTTGTTGGGACGAGTGGCTCGATGGATCAAACGACAATATCCTGCTATCCGGATCGTAACTTTTTTCCACAATATCGAGGTTCAATATGCTGAGGAGTACAGGAAAGTACAGGGGCTTCGCTCGTTACCGTTTCAGTATGCGGTAAAATATTGGGAATCGAAGTCCGTCGAATATTCGGATGTCCTGATTACGCTCAATACGAGGGATTCCTCTTTATTACACGAGTACTATGGTAAAGAGGCGGCCTTGACCTTGCCCACCTCCTTGGAAGACCGCTACGATGCCCAAGCGCAGATCGATCATGCGGCCAAAGGGGCGATAGACTATCTTTTCGTCGGCGTGGCCTTTTTCGCTAATATCCAGGGTGCCCAATGGTTCATCGATGAGGTGATGCCGCATGTGGATGGCGAACTCTACATCATCGGGAACGGCATGGATCGCGTCGATTTTCGGAACCTCACCTCCCGGATCCATATTCGGGGGTATGTAGACGATCTTTCGTCCTATTATTACCGGGCGAAGGCGGTGGTGTCGCCCATATTGTCGGGCGGCGGGATGAAAACCAAAACCGCCGAAGCATTGATGTTCGCCAAGGGGATCATCGGAACCCCGGAGGCTTTCGAAGGGTATGAAATAGATCCCCGCTGTATGGTCGTGTGCCGGTCGGCCGAAGAATTTATCGCAGCCATAAACGCCGGCGTGGAGCGTTTCGGCCTGGAGAACGCCTATGCCCGGGACATCTACTCCCGAAACCACAATACGACGAATCTGAAAAAACACTTGGAACGTATCTTATGATAACTGTATTCACTCCGACCTACAATCGGGCCTATATCATCCACCATCTGTACGAGAGTTTGTGCCGGCAGACTTTCCGGGATTTCGAATGGCTGGTCGTCGACGATGGCTCGGCGGATAATACGCAGCAGCTCTTGGCCGATTATGCCGGTGAAGGGCGGATCGCAGTCCGCTATGTCAGGCAGCCGAACGGCGGGAAGCACCGGGCGATCAACCGTGCCATAAAAGAGGCACGGGGCGAGCTGTTCTTCATTGTCGACAGCGACGATTACCTTACGGACAATGCGCTCGAACGCCTGTGGTTCTATTACGACCAGATAAAAGACGATCCCGATTTCGCCGGGGTCGGCGGTTTGATAATATATTCTAATGGATCTGTCGTCGGTTTGAAACGCGCGTTTTCGGTTTTGGATACCGATGAAATAGACATCAAGAACTACTTGGGCGGCGACCGTGCCACGGCGCATAAAACGGAGGTGCTGGCCCGATACCCTTTCCCGGAATACGACGGTGAAAAGTTTTTGTCCGAAGGGGTGATTTGGACCCGGCTCGCACTGAAATACAAAATGCGATTCTTCTACGAGGGGATCTACGTTTGCGAATATCTCGCCGACGGATTGAGCTTCCACAACCGAATCACCCACCGGGAGTCTCCGCGGGGAAGCATGATCGTATATGCCGAAGGGGCGCGTTATCAACGCGCCTGGTGGAAGCGGGTGAAGGCTGCCATCAACTACTATCGCTCTACGATCGGATACCGGGGGTCTCGCAGCGGAGAGCTGGCGCTGCCTTGGTGGGGTCGGTTGTTTTATCCCGTGGGATGGTTTTTCTATCGTCTGGATCTGCGAAGCGAGAAGAATCACAAAAAGATATTGTCCCGATTGAACCGAAGCCGGTAGCCAGGCCGGAATGCAATCGGAGGCTCGGAATTGTGCTGCATATGAAAAAACACCTTATCGGATTCGTAAAATATTCTCAGGTCGTATATTGGGCCTATTTTTATTTGGGATCGGCCTTGTTGCGGGTTTTGCGTTGCTTCGTGAAGAGCGACGATCGGCTGATCCTGTTCGTGGCCTATGGCGGTCGGAAATACGACGATAGCCCGAAGGCCGTGTACGAAGCGATGCTCGACGATCGTCGCTTCGCGGCGTGCGAGATCGTATGGGCTTTCAACGATCCCGAGCGGTTCGAAATTCCCGTCGGACGAAAAATCAAGACGGATACGTTCGAATATTTCAAGGTGGCCCTGAAGGCCCGGTGCTGGGTGACCAACAGCTCCGTGGAGCGCGGGTTGTCGTTCAAGGGAAAACATACGTTCTATATCAATACGTGGCACGGGACGCCGATCAAAAAGATGGGAACGGATATCGCCTCCGAGAATAAGTCCTTCAAGAGCAAATCCGATGTCGTCGCCGATGTCATGTTGGCGCAGGGTGCGTATGAAGCGGAGATCTTCTCCCGGGTATTCTCGATTCCGATGTCGCATTTTCGGATCGTAGGCCTGCCCCGCAACGACAGGCTGGTACATGTTTCGGCAACGCAGGTCGCCGAACTGAAAAGCAGACTGAATATTCCGCATGACAAAACGGTGGTATTGTATGCCCCGACATTCCGGGAATACGATAAGAATCTGAAACGGGAGTGCGTATTGGAGTTGCCGGTCCATTTCGACAAGTGGCGGGCGCGGCTCGCCGACAAGTATTGCATCCTCTTCAGAGCCCACTACGAAGTGGCTCGGAGTATGAATATTTCGGATAACGAATTTATTCGGGACGTATCCAGCTATTCCGACCTCGATGCGTTGATGCTGGTTTCGGATCTTCTCATATCGGATTATTCGAGCATCTTTTTCGATTATGCGATCATGAACAAGCCCATGTTGTGCTTTGCCTTCGATTATGAGAAGTACGACCGGCATCGGGGCCTCTATTTCGATATACGGAAGGAGCTGGGCGAACGGATATTGAGCACCGAAGACGATGTGCTGGACGTGCTGGCCGATTTCGACGGCGAATACTATACCCGCAGATCGATGCTCTTTAAAGACAAGTACATCACGGAATACGGACAAGCGTCCCGCAGAACCGTCGATATGATCGCGGAGAACATGGGAGTCGAACAACCCGCTGGCGAAATTCATGAATAAGGTCATAACCTACGGCACCTACGATCTGCTGCACCAGGGCCACATCAACCTGCTGCGACGTGCCAAAGAGCTGGGCGACTATCTGATCGTCGGGGTCACGAGCGACAGCTTCGACCTGGAGCGCGGAAAGCTCAACGTGCGCAACAACGTGCTGGAGCGCGTGGAGGCCGTGCGCAGGACGGGCTATGCGGACGAAATCATCATCGAGGACTACGTCGGCCAGAAGATCGACGACATACAGCGCTACGACGTCGACATTTTCGCCATAGGATCGGACTGGGAGGGCAAGTTCGACTACCTGAACGAATTTTGCAAGGTCGTCTACCTGCCCCGCACCGAGGGCATTTCGTCCACCATGCTGCGCTCCGAATCCCAGCCCGTCCATCGGCTGGGCATCATCGGCACGGGCCGCATCGCGCAGCGCTTCGTGCCCGAAAGCCGCTTCGTGAGCGGCGTCGAGCTGACGGCCGTGCTCAATCCCCGCCTCGAAGAGGCCCGGGCGTTCGCCGATCGGAATGGGATCGCAGCCAGCCATGCGTCGTTCGACTCGTTCGTCGGCGACGTGGATGCCGTCTACATCTCCTCTCCGCATCTGACCCATTACGAATATGCGAAGCGGGCGTTGTGCGCGGGCAAGCACGTGCTGTGCGAGATCCCGATGGTGCTCTCGAAGGCCGATGCCGAGGAGCTCTACGCACTGGCCGAGGCGAAGGGGCTGGTGCTGCTCGAGGCGAGCAAAACGGCCTTCTGCCCCGCTTTCAACCACCTGGTGGCGCTGGTCAAGAGCGGAGTCATCGGGGAGGTGGTCGACGTGAGGGTCTCGCTCTCCAAATTGGTCTCGGGCCGCTTGCGCGAGCTCGACACGATGCAGGCCGGAGGGTGCATGACCGAGCTCTCGCCCCTGCCGCTGCTGGCCATCGTTAAACTGCTCGGCAAGGAGTACAGCTCGCTGGGCTTCTACTCCAAGATGGAGAACGGCGTGGACGTCTTCACCAAGGGGATCATCAACTATCCGCACGCCGTCTCCGCCATCACGCTGGGGTTGGGCGTGAAGACCGAGGGCAACCTCGTCGTCTCCGGCACGAAGGGGTATGTTTACGTGCCGGCGCCGTGGTGGAAGACCGATTTTTTCGAGGTGCGCTACGAGGACCAGAACCGCAATCGGAAATACTTCTACGCATACGAGGGCGAGGGGCTGCGCTACGAACTCCAGGAGTTCATCTCGATGATCGTCGGCGGTCGCACGAGCTCGCACCGCCTGCGCCGCAGCGAGAGCATCCTGATCGCGGAGATCATCGAAATGTATAGGAAGCGATGTAATTTAACGATTATCTAATGATGGAGTCGATACGTAAAGTGGCGGTCGTAACCGGAGGAACGAAGGGGATAGGACGGGCCGTTGTGTTGGGTCTTTTGCAGAGGGGGTATTTCGTGTATACGAATTATGCCCATGATGAGCTGGCCGCAAAAGAATTGCAGGAAGCGTCGGGCGATTTGTTCGAAAAAGTAAAGATCGTTAAAGCCGATCAATCCGATAAAAAAGCTTTTGCGGATTTCGTCGCCTTCATTCAACACAATGAATCAGCCATTCATTGTATCGTCTGTAATTCGGGGATTACGGTCCGTAAGCCGATGCCCGAACTGGATGATGACGATTGGGAGAAAACGATGAGGGTGTCGGTATATTCTCATTTTTATTTGATACAAAGCCTCTATTCTTCCATTCAACCCGATTCTCGGATCGTATTTATCGGTAGCATGCTCGGGATTCAACCGCATGCGACATCCTTGCCTTATGGTGTGTCGAAAGCAGCTGTGCATATGCTGGCTAAAAGCCTGGTAAAAGAATTCGAGGGGACAGGAACGACGGTTAATGCGATTGCACCGGGCTTTGTTGAGACCGAATGGCAAAAGAACAAACCCAAAGAGATACGGGAAAATATTTATCGTAAAACAGCGTGCAAGCGATTTGCATCTTCCCAAGAGGTAGAATCGGCTGTTTTATTTTGTCTTGATAATGCGTTCCTTAACGGGGCGATTATAGAGGTGAATGGCGGTTATTCGTATCGGTAGTTTTTTGTTCTGCATAGGGCATTAGATATTCTTGTTTTGCGAAATATACGATAGCGATTCAGAGATGCCCATTGCATGGTACCGGGATTTGGTACCATAACGTGGCGAGTATAAAATTGGATTGGGAAAAATTTGTTGATCATGTCGTTCCTACTTCGTTCCTTGAAGAATATTGTTCTGTTGTTCTATACTGCAATCCTCAGGTTGCTGCATTCGAGGATGTTTATTGGCAACAATACCGTTATTTATCCGACCGTCTCCATATATGGGGGGGGGAAAATTATGATAGGCAGCAATGTTCGTATTGGTCATTTTCCGAGCGGATATTGGGTGGGATTCTTTCGTCCGTGCAGATTGATTGCTGTGGGCGGCGGCTCGCAGATAAGGATTGGAGATAGATGCCATTTAAATGGTGCGAATATCAGTGCTAAGTCTCGAATATCCATAGGAAGCGATGCGCAAATAGCTGCTGGAGTCCAGATCGTTGATTATAACGGACATCTTGTGTATTCCTACAATCGGGCGCAAGGTGTCGACCAGCCGGAACCGATCGAGATTGGCAGTAATGTGTGGATCGGATTGAATGCGATCATACTCAAAGGTACGTCGATAGGCGATCATTCGGTTGTTGGTGCCGGCAGCGTCGTCAAGGGGACTTTTCCACCCTATTCATTGATAGCTGGCAATCCGGCCTGGATAGTGAAATGCATGGATCCTCAAAAATTTGTCCGCAGGGAGGAGTTGGAGAAAACGGACGGATCTGAAATAGCGTCATGAACATGTCTGAAAAATACAAACTGATTCGGCTGACGACCGTCGACGGAAGCTTGGCGGATCTGCTGAAGGGTCAATTGCGCTATCTGAGTTCCGAGTTCGAGGTCGTCGGCGTAGCGGACGATTCGGGGCGATTGGTGCAGGTGGCAGAAAGAGAGGGCGTGCGAACGGTTGCCGTTCCGATGCGTCGGGAGATCTCTTTGTCGAGCGATGTCGGGTCGTTGATTCTGTTGATTCGCTTGTTCCGAAAGGAAAAGCCCTATATCGTTCATGCCAATACGCCGAAAGCCAGCTTGCTGTCGATGGTCGCCGCATGGCTTGTCGGGGTGCCCCACCGCATCTATACGGTCACCGGCCTTCGGTTCGAGACGGCCCACGGCTTGTTCCGATGGGTGTTGAAAACGATGGAGCGGATAACCTGCGCGTGCGCGACGAAGGTGATTCCCGAAGGAGACGGCGTTGCGGCGACGCTTCGGCGGGAACGGATAACGCGAAAGCCGTTGCGAAAGATCCTGAACGGAAATATCAACGGGGTCGATCTGGGATTCTTCGATCGCTTGCCCGATGTGGAGATGCGGGCCCGGGAGATCGTAGATGGCGCTTCCGATATTTTTTCGTTTGTCTTTGTCGGTCGCCTGGTCCGGGATAAGGGCATCGACGAACTGGTGCAGGCTTTTGTGGAGGTGCATGCGGCTTATCCTCGTACCCGGTTGCTGTTGGTAGGGACTTTCGAGGAGCGATTGGATCCCGTATCTCCTCGAACCAGGCGATGGATCGAGGGGCATCCGGCCATTCGTGCAGTCGGATACCAAAGAGACGTCCGTCCTTACATGGCGGCTTCGGACGTGCTGGTTCTACCCAGCTACCGGGAAGGCTTTCCTAATGTGGTATTGCAGGCGGGAGCTATGGGGCTGCCGTGTATCGTGACGGATATAAACGGGTGCAACGAAGCCATAGTCGACGGGGTGAACGGGCGGATCGTCCCCAAACAGGATGCGGACGCATTGTTCGATGCGATGAAGGAGTTGGTCGAAAATCGGGAGTCGCTCGCGAAGATGGCGGGTGTAGCTCGCGAGATGATCGCTTCTCGTTATGCACAGCCGGATGTGTGGAAGGCTACGTTGGAAATGTATAAAAATCTTTAACAAACAATGTTTTACAGGTCTTTCTTCAAAAGAGCGATCGATATATCGGTGAGCGGGGTCGGGTTGATCTGTGCGAGTCCGATTCTCGTCATTGTCACCCTCTGGCTCCATTTTGCCAACAAGGGAGCCGGGGCATTCTTTTTCCAGGAACGTCCGGGCGAAGGGACGAAGATATTCAAGGTCATCAAATTCAAGACGATGACAGATGAACGAGATTCCGACGGCAATCTGTTGTCGGATGAACGCCGGCTGACGAGGGTCGGGCGTTTTGTTCGCTCTACTTCGCTCGATGAACTTCCGCAGCTGGTCAACGTGCTCAAGGGCGACATGTCGTTGATCGGGCCGCGGCCGCTACTGGTGCAATACCTGCCGCTGTATAGTCCCGAGCAGGCCCGTCGGCATGAAGTGCGTCCCGGCATTACTGGTTGGGCGCAATGCCACGGGCGCAATGCGATCAGTTGGACAAAGAAGTTCGAACTGGATGTATGGTATGTCGATCATATCTCGTTCGTGACGGATATGAAGATTCTTTTTCTGACAATCAAAAAAGTTTTGTGGCGCGAGGACATCTCTTCGGCGACATCCTCGACCATGGAGCCGTTCCGAGGAAATAATTAACCGATCCAAGTCATGAAAATCGTATTCATCTCCAGAGTCCTGTTCCTTTCCGGCGTCACGACGCACATGCTGGATCTAGCTTCAGGCCTGATCACGCGGGGACACTCCGTCACGCTTCTGACTGCGGGCGATCAATTCCCCGGTACAAGGGGGGGGGGAAAAATTCTTCGCCGATCGTTGATCGACGCCGGCGTATCCGTTCGGATTATCCCCTATCCGACACGGCGTATGGCCCGGTGGATTTATCCTTATCGAATGCTCAAATCCTTCATTCTGACCGCATGGTATTTGAGGCGGGAGAAGTTCGACGTCATACATGTGCATACGCCGATTCTGTCGTTCATCCCCCGATTCGCGGGCTATAAGTTCGTGACGACTACCCATGTGGCGAAACTCTCGCTCGGATTCTTCCACAGGATCGCTACCGAGGAGATAGCTATCAGCCGCGAAGTGTACGACGATTGCCTGAATCGGGGCGTCGCACCCGAACACCTGACTTTGATTCACAACGGCGTCGACAGGAAATTCTCCGAGCCGGTTGCCGACAAGGAGCGCGAAAAAAATGCACGGAAGCTGGCGATTCCGAGCGACAAGACGGTCATCGGTTTTGTCGGTACGTTGTGCCCTCGAAAAGGATTAGACATCCTGCTGACGGCGATGGCCCGTTTGAAATCGGAGGGTTATCGCAACTACCACATTGTCCTGCTGGGCAATTACGATAAAGAGGAGGATCGGGCATGGCTCCGGGAAGTGGTAGCTGAGACAGATCATGAAGCAGAGGTTTCGATCTTCGGTTACGATACGCCGCGCAAGTTTTATCCGCTATTCGATATTTTCGTCCTGCCGTCGCGTATCGAAGGATTTCCGCTGGTGGTTCTCGAAGCACTCCTGAGCCGCTGCTGTGTCGTCCGTTCCGGCACGGAGGGTGCGGAAGAGCAGATCGAGAATGGAAAGACCGGATTTATTTTCGAGAACGAAAACCCCGATAGCTTGGCCGAAGTCCTTCGTGCGTTGCTCGACGATCCGACCTTGCGGGCGGATATTGCGGCAGCGGGCCAGGCGAAAGCCCTCCGTGAGTTTACGTCCGACACCATGACGCAAAAAATGTTGGAGGTCTATCGGAAGGCAGTGAACCGATATAGAATCTAAAATCTGAACCCATGTATCTTTACGGAGCGAGCGGTCACGCGAAGGTGATCATCGATCTGCTCGAAGCCCAGGGCATTCCGATAGATGCTCTGTATGACGACCGTGCGTCGTCGTCCGAGCTGTTCGGCTACCCTATCCTCCGACCTGTACGGGTCGAAGGTCCGCTGATTGTCAGCATAGGCGACAACGCCGTTCGAAAACGGATCGCCGAGGCCCGGTCATGTGCATTCGGCACCGCCATACACCTTTCGGCCGTCGTATCGCCCCGCGCTGCGATCGGCGCGGGAACGGTTGTGATGCAGGGTGCTGTCGTTCAGTCCGATGCCCGGATCGGGCGGCATTGTATCGTCAACACGGGGGCGACCGTCGATCACGAATGCACGATCGGCGACTACGCGCATATTTCACCCAATGCCTCGCTGTGCGGCAACGTGTCGGTCGGAGAGGGAACGCAGATCGGAGCCGGCTCGGTCGTCGTGCCCGGGATCAGGATCGGAAAATGGTCGCTCGTTTGTGCCGGCTCGGTCGTGACAAGGGATATTCCTGATTATTGCGTTGCTGCGGGAAATCGTTGTAAAGTATTAAGAACTATGAATAAAGAGCGTTGTAACCCAGATCTTGAGGGGGGGGGATTTCTGACCCCCGAGTAAATGGAGGCCGGATGTTTTGTCCGCATAATGCAAATCGGATGGATTATGCGGCATAACATTCTCATCACATCGGCGGGCAAGCGTGTGGCGCTTGTGCGCGCCTTCCGAAGTTCGATGGATCGGATATTTCCCGAAGGGAAAATCCTTACGACGGATATGAATCCCGAAATGGCTCCCACCGGTTATGTTTCGGACGGATGTTTTCGGGTTCCCGCCGTCTCGGCGGCGGACTACATTCCCGCGTTGCTCGAAATATGCCGTCGCAACGACATCGGTATGATCGTCCCGACGATCGACACGGAGTTGTCGCTGCTCGCAAGCTGCAAGTCTCGGTTCGAGGCCGAGGGTGTCGCCGTGATCGTATCCGATCCGTTGTTCGTCGCGATGTGTCGGGATAAACGCAATACGGGCGACTTTTTCACCTCCCGCTCGATCCGCACTCCGCGGCCCATAGACAAGGCCAATCCGACATTCCCACTTTTCGCCAAACCCTACGACGGTTCGTTGAGCCGGAATCTCCACTACATCACCTGCCCCGAAGAGCTCACGCCGGCGATTTTGGCCGATCCGAAATTGATGTTCATGGAGTATATCGACAAGAGCCGTTACAAGGAGTATACGGTCGACTTGTATTACGGTCGCGATCACGAACTGAAGATGGTCGTGCCGCGCGAGCGTATCGAAATCCGCGCCGGAGAGATCAATAAGGGGCGGACCGAGAAGGGGGCGCTCGTGGCCTATCGAAATCGCGTCTGGATCGGATCGAGGGATGCGTCGGATGTATTTGCGTGCAGCTGTTTCATGATCCCGAAACAGGCGATACGGTCGGTATCGAAATCAATCCCCGCTTCGGCGGCGGCTACCCGCTCTCTTATGCAGCCGGAGCCGATTACCCCCAATGGCTGATCCGCGAATATTTCATCGGGGAGCGACTCGCCTACTCCGACGACTGGCAGGACGGTATGCTCATGTTGCGCTACGACGATGCCGTGTTCGTTTGACTGCAGGCGACCGGTTGTCGTGTTCGATCTCGACGATACGCTCTATAAGGAGATCGATTATCTCCGATCTGCCTATCGGGCCATTGCCGATTATCTGCTTGTCAATGGCTTGATCGGGGCGGATCCCTATTCGCAAGATGCTCGAACTGTATCGGCGGGGCGAAAACGTGTTCGAGGCGCTGAATCGCGAGCACGGGCTCGACGTTCCGATCACGACCTATCTGTCGCTTTACCGAACACATCGGCCGCGCATCGCATTGTCGCCCGGGATTCCGGCTTTGTTGACGGAGCTGAAGGCGCGGCGTTGCGGGATCGGATTGGTTACCGACGGGCGAAGCGTGACGCAGCGGAACAAGATCGCTGCGTTGCGGCTGGATACCTTTCTGTCGCCTGCATCCGTCGTCATATCCGAGGAGTTCGGCAGCTCGAAGCCGGACTGCGCCAATTTCGAATATTTCCATCGGCTCTATCCCGGCTGCCGGTTCATTTATGTGGCCGACAATCCGCAAAAGGATTTTCTGGCCCCGAACCGGCTCGGATGGCGGACGATCTGTTTGCGCGACGATGGCCGGAACATCCACTCGCAGCACTTCGACTTGCCGACGGATTATCTGCCGCAAACGATCGCGGAAACTACCGATCAAATCATATCACATCTGAATATCTGATTATGCAAAACAGAATCTATCTCTGCCTGGCTCACATGAGCGGCGAGGAGCAGAAATTCATCAAGGAGGCCTTCGATACGAACTGGGTGGTTCCTCTGGGTCCGAATGTCGACGGTTTCGAGGCGGATCTCAAGAAGTTCGTCGGAGCAGCCGGTAAAGAGGAGAAGGAGGTCGTGGCGCTTTCGGCGGGTACGGCGGCCGTGCATCTGGCGCTGCTGGCATGCGGGGTCGGACCCGGCGACGAGGTGATGGTCCAGTCTTTCACGTTCTGCGCGTCGTCCCATCCGGTGACCTATCTGGGTGCGACGCCCGTGTTCGTCGACTCGGAGTCTGACTCGTGGAACATGGATCCTCAGTTGCTCGACGAGGCGATTGCGGATCGAATCGCCAAGACCGGCCGGAAGCCGAAGGCGATCGTCCCTGTCTATCTTTACGGAATGCCGGCGCGGATCGACGAGATACTGGCGGTGGCAGGGAAGTACGACATCCCGGTTATAGAGGATGCGGCCGAGGGATTCGGCTCGAGGTTCGACGGGCGGATGTGCGGGACGTTCGGCCGGTTCGGCGTGTTGTCGTTCAACGGCAACAAGATGATCACCACTTCGGGCGGCGGAGCGCTCGTGGTGCCGGATGCCGGGTGGAAAAGGAAGATCATGTTCTATGCCACGCAGGCCCGCGAGTCGTATCCCTACTATCAGCACGAAGAGATCGGCTACAACTACCGTATGTCGAATATTTGCGCAGGCATCGGTCGCGGTCAAATGACTGTGGCCGATGTGCATATCGCCCACCACCGTCGGGTGCAGGCGCTCTATCGGGAGCTGCTGGCCGATGTCGAGGGGGTTACGCTGCACGAGAATCCGTCGGAGCGCTACGACAGCAATTATTGGCTCTGCACGATAACGCTTGCCGAGACGTTGCGCATCAAAGGCGAAGAGAATGCTTACAAGGCGGCCGTACAGGGTTCCGTCGGCGGTGCGGCCGGAGTGACGCACCAGGCGCGTGAGCTGCATACGGCTGTGGAGCCCAATGCCAATGTCGAGGCGCTCCGTATGGCGCTCGACGCTGCGGGCGTCGAGTCGAGGCCCTTGTGGAAACCGATGCACTGCCAGCCGGTGTATCGCAATAGTCCGGCATATGTCAACGGTGTGAGCGAAAGCCTGTTCCGTGTCGGCATGTGCCTGCCTTCGGGTCCTTGCGTGACGGATGACGACGTGAGATACGTCGTGGAGAAGATCAAGGAAAATATCTTTCGGTGACGTTTCGCACGATTCGATCGGAAACGGTTGAGGATCCCCCTCAACCGTTTTTGTTTTCCGTGAGCTTGGGGTTGTTCAGGTGGCGCTCTTTGTCGCGCGCGGTCTTCTTGGCGAACGAGGCTTCGAGGGCGGCCGTGAGGTCGACGCCCGTCTGGTTGGCGAGGCAGACCAATACCCACAGCACGTCGGCCATCTCGTCGGCCAGCGAGCTCTTCTCGCCCGCCTTGAACGACTGGTCGCCGTAGCGGCGGGCTACGATGCGGGCCAGCTCCCCCACCTCCTCCATGAGGCAGGCCATGTTGGTCAGCTCGCTGAAATAGCGCACGCCGTAGCGGTGGATCCAGTCGTCGACGCGCTCCTGCAACTCTTTGATCTCCATATCTATTTTACGTATATCAGATTCAGCCCGTCGCGCAGCGGTACGATGACGTTCTCCACCCGCGGGTCGTCGGCCACCATGCGGTTGAACTCCAGCAGCGCCTGCGTGTGGCGGTCGCGCGCGACGACGGGCTCGACCACCTTGCCCGACCAGAGGATGTTGTCGGCGACGAGCACCGAGCCCGGTCCGACCAGCGGCCGGCAGTCGCGGTCGCCCATCAGCATGCGGTAGTAGTCGGGGTATTCGCGCTTGTCGCCGTCGATGAACACGAGGTCGAACCGCCCGCCCAGCGCGGGGGCGATGTCGAGCGCCGAGCCGATGTGGAGGCGGATCTTCGGGCCGTGGGGCGAGCGGTCGAAGTAGGACTGCGCGAACTCCTCGAGCTCGTCGTCGACCTCGACGGTGTGCAGCTCGGCGCCGTCGTCCAGCCCCGCGGCCATCGAGAGGGCCGAGTAGCCGGTGAAGGTGCCGATCTCGAGCACGCGCCGCGGGCGGTGCATCCGCACCAGCATCTTGAGCAGCTTGCCCTGGAGGTGGCCCGAGAGCATGCGCGGTGCCACGGTGCGGCGGTGGGTTTCTCGGTCGAGCTCCTGCAGGAGCTCCTCCTCGGCCTCGGTGTGGGCGTGGACGTATCGTTCGAGTGCTTCCATCGCTTATGCCTTGTAAAATCCCTTCTTGTTGAAGCGGTACGACGCCTCGATTGCTTCGGGCGTGTCGGCGCCGAAGGCGAGAAGGCAGGCGCGCGTGAACTCGAGTGCGGCCGAGCCGTTGGCCGTGACGAAGCCGCCGTCGGCGACGGCCTGCCGCTCCTCGAAGAGCTCGTGGCCCGTGTAGCGTTCGCTGCCCCACGCGCGGAGCTGCTCGACGGTGTTGCCCGTGTGGCGGACGTCGTTGAGCAGGCCGCGGGCCGCGAGGAACGAGCAGGCGTTGCAGATGGCGCCGACGGTGAGCCCACGCCTGCGGGCTTCGCGCACGAGCGGCTCGACAGCCTCGGCCTCGGGGCGCTGCCACCCCATGCCGCCGACCAGAACCAGGCCTGCGCAGTGGGCCGGAAGCGGTGCTTCGAGGGGGCCGTCGGGTGTGACGGTAAGGCCGCCTATCGAGCGGACCGGCCGGCCGCCGGGGGTGAGGTAGGCGACGGCGTGGGAGCCCGGACGACCCGGGAGCACGCCGCCGCGCAGTGCCGGGGCGAGGCTGGCTGCCTCCCAGTCGGCGAAGTCGTCGAGCAGAACGAAATGGATGGTGCGTTGCATGGTTACGTTGCGTTTTTTTATCGGTATTCGAGGCGCGACATGCCGGTGAAGACCTCCTCGGCCGCGGCGGTGAGCTCCGAGGCCGTGAGGGCGCGGATCTTGGCGCAGACCTCCTCCAGCGTGTCCATCGTGCCGTGGGTCAGCAGGCTCTTTCCGGCGCCGAGCATGTAGCTCTCGTTGCTCTCGCCCGCGATAGCGAGCTGGGCGATGAACTGCTTCTTGGCCATCGAGAGGCGGCGTGCGGTGAGCGGCTCGGTGCGCAGGCGGCGCAGTAGCCCCTCGACGAGGTCGATGCACTGCGCGGCGTTGGCGTGCTCGGAGCTGAAGTAGATCGCCACGAGCCCCGCGTCGCAATAGGGCGTGTAGGTCGCCTCGATGTTGTAGGAGAGGCCGTGCTTCTCGCGCACCTCGACATTGAGCAGCGAGTTGGCCGAGGGGCCGCCCAGCAGGTTGACCAGCAGGGCCAGGGGCAGGCGCCGGGCATCGTCGATGCCCCAGGCGCGCGAGCCGATGATGCAGTGGGTCTGGTGCGTGCGGCGCGAGACGGTGCGTTCGAACGGTGCGCAGGGGGCCGGCGCCACCCGCTCGAAGCCGCGCACCGTGGCCGGCTGCGCGGCCAGATGGCGCGCGGCGATGGCCTCGGCCGTGCGGGCCGAGAAGCTGCCGATCGACGAGAAGACCATGCGGTCGGTGGTGTGGGTGCGGGCCGTGAAGCGGCGGATGGCGTCGCCGTCGTGGCGCATGAGTGCCGATTTGGTGCCCAGGATGTTGTGGCCCAGCTCCGACCCCTCGAAGAGCAGATCCTCGAAGGTGTCGTAGATCAGGTCGGCGGGCGAATCCTTGTAGGTGTTGATCTCGTCGACGATCACCTCCTTCTCGCGCTCGAGCTCCCGCTCGGGGAAGGAGGAGCGGAACGCTACGTCGGCGATCAGCTCGACGGCGCGCGCGAAGTCGCCGCGCAGCGTGGTGGCGTGGATCGTGGTGTCCTCCTTGGTGGTGAAGGCGTTGAGCTCGCCGCCGAGGTTCTCCAGGCGGCAGTTGACCTGCCAGGCCCGGCGGCGTGCGGTGCCCTTGAAGAAGGCGTGCTCGGTGAGATGCGCCAGGCCGTACTCACCGGGCCGCTCGTCGCGGCTGCCGGCGCCGACGACCAGTGCGCAGTGGGCCACCGAGCCCCGCACCTGGCGGTGGATGCCGCGGATGCCGTTGGGAAGCGTATAGGTGTGAAATTCCATGTTTGTTCGGTTTATGAATGGGGCCGCTCGTCGGTGCGGAGGGCCGGCGGCCGACGGAGGCGCGATCGGGGTGCAACCCTCCGCCCGGGGGCGGCTGCGGGCTGCGCGACCTTCGGTCGCATCTACTCCCGCCCCTCGTCGCGCCCGCGCAGGAAGGCGCCGGTGTGGCTTTCCGCGCAGTGCATGAGGTCGCGGGGCGTGCCCTCGAAGACGATCTCCCCTCCCCCGCTGCCCGCCTCGGGACCCAGGTCGACGACCCAGTCGGCGCAGCGGATGATCTCCATGTTGTGCTCGACGACCACGATTGTGTGGCCGCGCTGGATCAGGGCGTCGAAGGCCTTGAGCAGCTTGGCGATGTCGTGGAAGTGGAGCCCCGTTGTCGGCTCGTCGAAGATGAACATGACGCCCTGGTCGGCGTGCTCGCGCGTGAGGAACGACGCCAGCTTCACGCGCTGGCTCTCGCCGCCCGAGAGGGTCGACGACGACTGCCCGAGGCGGATATAGCCCAGCCCCACGTCCTGGAGCGGTTGCAGGCGGTCGACGATGCGGCGGCACGTGGCCTCCTTGCGGTCGGCGCCGAAGAAGCCGATGGCCTCGTCGACGGTCATGTCGAGGATGTCGCAGATCGACTTGTCGCGGTAGCGGGCCTCGAGCACCTCGTCGCGGAAGCGGCGGCCGCCGCATGCCTCGCAGACCAGCGTGACGTCGGCCATGAACTGCATGGAGACCTTGATGACCCCCTCGCCCTGGCACTCCTCGCAGCGGCCGCCGGCCACGTTGAACGAGAAGTGGGCCGGCGTGAGGCCCGTGTGTTTCGAGTAGGGCAGGTCGGCGAAGAGCTTGCGTATCTCGTCGTAGGCCTTGATGTAGGTCACGGGGTTCGAGCGCGACGACTTGCCGATGGGGTTCTGGTCGACCATCTCCACGCCGCGCAGCAGCCCCACGTCGCCTTCGAGGGCGTCGAAGTCGCCCGGCTTGGTGCCCGTGTCGCAGAGCAGGCGCCGCAGCGCCGGGTAGAGGATCCCCTTGGCCAGCGACGACTTGCCCGAGCCGCTGACCCCCGTGATGCAGGTCATGGCTCCGAGCGGTATGCGCACGTCGATGTTGCGCAGGTTGTTCTCGCGGGCGCCGCGCAGGAGGATCGACCGGCTCCAGCCCCGCTCCGAGGCGGGGGGCGCGATCCGCCGGCGCCCGGTGAGGTAGTCGGCCGTGAGGCTGCGCTCGTTGTTCAGCAGCTCGGGCAGCGGGCCGCTGAAGACCACTTCGCCGCCGTTGTAGCCCGCCTCGGGGCCGATGTCGACGATCCAGTCGGCGGCGCGGATCACCTCCTCCTCGTGCTCGACGACGATCACCGTGTTGCCCAGGTCGCGCAGCTGCCGGAGCACGCCGATCAGGCGGTGCGTGTCGCGCGGGTGGAGGCCGATCGACGGCTCGTCGAGGATGTAGAGCGAGCCGGTGAGGTTGCTGCCCAGCGACGTGGAGAGGTTGATGCGCTGGCTTTCGCCGCCCGAGAGCGACGACGACAGGCGGTCGAGGGTCAGATAGCCCAGCCCCACCTCCCTGAGGTAGCGCAGGCGGTTGCGGATCTCGACCATGAGGCGCTCTGCCGTCTTCAGGTCGTGGGCGTCGAGCGTGAGCGCCTCGAAGAACTCGGCGAGGCGGTCGACGGGCATGCGCACCAGCTCGGCGATCGTGCGGCCGCCCACGCGCACGTAGAGCGCCTCGCGGCGCAGGCGCGAGCCTCCGCACTCGGGACAGAGCGTCTTGCCCGTATAGCGCGCCTTCATGACGCGGAACTGGATCTTGCGCCGTTCCGAGTCGATGTAGGCGAAGAAGTCGTCGAGTCCCTGGAAGTACTCGTTGCCGCGCCACAGCAGCTGTTTCTGCTCGTCGGTCAGGGCGTGGAAGGGGGTGTGGATGGGGAATCCGAACCGGTGTGCGTTGTCCAGGAGCTGCTGCTTCCAGCGACGCATCGTATCGCCGCGCCAGCAGGCGATGGCGTCGTCGTAGACGCTCTTGCTGCGGTCGGGGATCACCAGCTCCTCGTCGATGCCGACCACCTTGCCGTAGCCCTCGCAGCGGGGGCAGGCCCCCAGCGGGTTGTTGAACGAGAAGAGGTGCTCGGTGGGGGGCTCGAAGCGGATGCCGTCGGCCTCGAAACGCGACGAGTACTCCTCGCAACCCTCCTCGCACAGGAGCAGGCACACGCCGTCGCCGTAGGAGAAGGCGCGGGCCACCGAGTCGCGGATGCGCGTCTGCGCATCGTCGTCCGAAGCCACGCGCATGCGGTCGATCACCACCGCGATCTGCGCGGGGTCGAGCGCGGGGTCGAGCGCGGGGTCGAGCGTCGGCAGCACCTCCTCGATGAGCTGCGTGCGGCCGTCGAGGCGCACGCGCAGGATGCCGTCGGCCATCAGCAGCGTGAGCTTCTCGATGATCCCCTGCCCCGGGGCGAGGCGCAGCGGCGCGGCGATCTCCACGCGCCGGCCCTCGTGCTCGAGCACCTGTGCGGCCACGTCGTCGACGCTGTAGCAGCGCACCTGCTGCCCCGAGACGGGCGAGTAGGTGCGGCCGATGCGGGCGAAGAGCAGCTTGAGGTAGTCGTAGATCTCGGTGGTCGTGCCGACGGTCGAGCGCGGATTGCGCGTGTTGACCCGCTGCTCGATGGCGATGGCCGGGGCGATGCCCTCTATGAGGTCCACGTCGGGCTTGTCGATGCGCCCCAGGAACTGGCGGGCGTAGGCCGAGAGGCTCTCCACGTAGCGGCGCTGCCCCTCGGCGAAGATCGTGTCGAAGGCCAGCGTCGACTTGCCCGAGCCCGAGAGGCCGGTGACGACCGTGAGGGTGTCGTGGGGAATCTCGACGTCGATATTTTTGAGGTTGTGTACCCGCGCTCCCTTTATGCGGATGGAATGTTCGTGCTTCATGCCCTTGTGTTTATTCGTCGGCGAGGCTTCCGCCCGCCTTGCGCAGCCGCTCGGCGAGCTGCCCGGCCAGGCTCGCGCGGATCGAGAGGCGCATCGAGCAGAGGTTGTCGAACAGCTGCTCCTCGATGCGCGGCTGCATCTCCTTGACCGTGCGCATGATGTCGTTCATCGCCACGTAGGGGAACTCGACCCGGAGGGTGCGGTCGACCGTGCGCTCGACCACCTCCGCCGCGGCGATCGCTTCGGCGGTCGCTTCGCGGTAGGCGGCGATCAGCCCCGGCACGCCCAGCTTCGTACCCCCGAAGTAGCGGACCACGACCGCCAGACAGTCGGTCAGCGAGGCCGAGAGCAGCTGCCCCAGGATCGGCTTGCCTGCCGTGCCCGAGGGCTCGCCGTCGTCGTTCGAGCGAAACTGCTCGCCGCGCGGCCCCAGCCGCCAGGCGTAGCAGTGGTGCGTGGCGTCGTAGTAGCGCTTGCGCAGGGCGTCGAGTCGCTGGCGGATCTCCTCCTCGCTCTTCACCGGGTAGATGTAGGCGAGGAACTTGCTGCTGCGCTCGCGGCTGGCCGCCTCGGCATCGCGGGCGACGGTGAGATAGCGGTCCTCCTCCACCCTAACGGACTTTTTTGAAGATGCGCTCCCAGCGGATGTTCGCGGGGAACGACCTGCCCGCCTCGAGCGACAGCCAGACGAACGACGCCTTGCCGACGATGTGGTCCTCGGGCACAAAGCCCCAGAAGCGCGAGTCGGCCGAGTTGTGGCGGTTGTCGCCCATCATCCAGTAGTAGTCCATGGCGAAAGTGTATTCGGCGGCCGGTTCGCCGTCGATGAGGATCCGCTTGCCGTCGACCGCGAGCGTGTGGCCCTCGTAGGCCTCGATGATGCGGCGGTAGAGCGGCAGGTTCTCGGTGCTAAGCGCCACGGTGGCTCCTTTCTGCGGGATCCATATCGGACCGTAGTTGTCCTGGCTCCAGCGCTCGTCGGCCCACTGCGGGAAAACTTCGCCGTTGAGCGGGTAGAGGTAGCGGTAGACCGACGTCACGTTGTCGAGCCGGCGCAGCTCCTCGGCGGCCTTTTCGGTGAGGTTCATGTGGTAGACCGAGCCGTTGCCGCTGTATTCGGTGATGCCGAGCCGCTCGAGGGCGTACTGCGTCAGCGGCGATTTGGCGTAGACGGTGTAGGTGCGCTCGACGCCCTCGATGGGGCGCTGCTGTGTGCCGTTGACCCACACGTCGCCGTCGACGATCCGCAGCGTATCGCCCGGCAGGGCGACGCAGCGCTTGATGTAGTTCTCGCGCTTGTCCACGGGGCGCGAGATGACGGTGAACTGCCGCTCGAGCTCCTTGCGGCCCTCCTCGGGCCCCAGCGACGTCTGGTAGCTGCGCAGCACGTCGTAGTAGGTCGCGGTCTGGTTCTCGACGAGTACCGTGTCGCCGGCCGGGAAGTTGAAGACCACCACGTCGTCGCGCTCGATGCGCCCCAGCCCGCGGAGCCGGTGGTAGGGCCAGCGGATCGCCTCCGAGAACGACTTGCGCGTCTGGGAGAAGGGCATGGTGTGGTGGACGAACGGGAACGAGAGCGGCGTGTTGGGCATCTGGGGGCCGTAGGCCACCTTGCTCACGTAGAGGTAGTCGCCCACGAGCAGCGATTTCTCCATCGACGAGGTGGGGATGACATACATCTGGAAGACGAAGATGTGGATGAGCGACGCCACGACCGTGGCGAAGACGATGGCGTTGACCCACTCGTAGACCACTCGGTAGCTGCGGCTGCGCTCGCACAGACGGGCGTTGCGGCTGCCGATCCAGCGGTAGAGGTATTTCGAGATGTAGAGGTCGTAGATCACCGGGATACCCAGCAGCAGCCAGAGGTTGCCGGTCCATACCACGAACCAGAGCGTGTAGAGGAGCGTCGCCAGCGCGAAGCCGAACCATTTGTTGCGCAGGAGCGCTTTGATCTTTTCCATCGGTGTGTTATTTGAGCAGGTCGTCCATCGTGTAGATGCCCCGCTTGCCCGTGAGGAACTCGGCCGCCACGACGGCGCCCAGCGCCAGCGAGCGGCGGTTCTTGGTCTCGTGGCGCAGCTCGAGGCAGTCGTCCTCCGATTCGTAGCGCACCGTGTGGATGCCCGGTACGGCACCCTCGCGCACCGAGCCGATGACCACCTGGTCCGAGGCGGCCGCCGCAGGATCGTCGATGCGGTGCGCCGAGCAGTCGATGCCCGGGGCGTAGTTGACCCACTCCCGTTTGTCGGGCATGCCGGCGATCACCCCCTCGGCCAGCGTGATGGCCGTGCCGCTCGGCGCGTCCTTCTTCTGGGTGTGGTGCACCTCGTCGATGCGTACCTGGTAGCCGCCCACGCTGCCCACGAGCTCGGCCAGGCGGCGGTTGAGGCGGAAGAGCAGGTTGACGCCCAGGCTGAAGTTGGAGGCGTAGAAGAGCGCCCCGCCCCGCTCGCGGCAGAGCGCCTGGAGCTCCGCCAGGCGGTCGGTCCACCCCGTCGTGCCGCTCACCACTGCCGTGCCGGCCTCGAGGCAGGTGCGTATGTTGGCGTAAGCGGTTGCGGGCGTGGTAAATTCGATGGCGACGTCGATCCCCTCGAGGTGCTCGGCGTCGAGGTCCGAGGCGTTGTCGGCGTCGATCGTGAGGGCCACCTCGTGGCCACGTTCGCGGAGGATGCGCTCGATCTCGCGCCCCATCTTGCCGTATCCGATGATTGCTGCTTTCATGTTTCCGTTTTTCTGAACTACAAAGGTAGTAAATTCGCCGCGAAATAAAAAACTTCGGGGCGGCCTACCCCGCTTCTCCTCCGACAAACGGAATCGGCGTCGCGTTATTGCCCGGCGTGGGCCTCTGCCGGGGGCGTCGCCGGCGGTTCGGGGGCCGCGGGCTTGCTTTTGCGGCGGGATTTTCGTAACTTTGTTTCACCGATTTATCCTACGATGCGTTATTTTCTCGAATTGCGATACGACGGAGCCGCCTACTGCGGCTGGCAGCGGCAGCCCGACCAGCCCTCGGTGCAGGCGACCCTCGAGCGGGCGCTCTCGACGCTGCTGCGCCAGGAGGTGCAGGTGACCGGCGCCGGGCGGACCGACACGGGGGTCAACGCCTCCTACTATGTGGCGCACGTCGATGTGGCGGAGCCGGTGGCCGATCCCGAGCGGGTGGTCTACAAGCTCAACTTCCTGCTGCCGGGCGACATCGCCGTGGGGTCGATGCTCCCCGTGAGCGACGAGGCCCACGCCCGCTTCAGCGCCACGGAGCGCGAGTACCGCTACTTCATCGAGCCGCGCAAGAACCCCTTCACGCGCGGCGCGGCGTGGCAATACTACGTGCCGCTCGACATGGAGCGGATGAACGAGGCGGCGGCATCGCTCCTCCGCTACCGCGACTTCACCTCCTTCGCCAAGCTCAACTCCAACAACAAGACCAACATCTGCCGCATCCTCCGCGCCGCATGGACCGAGGACGAGCGGGGCGTGCTCTGCTTCACGATCCGTGCGGACCGGTTTTTGCGCAACATGGTGCGGTCGCTCACCGGCACGCTGGTCGACGTGGGACGGGGGCGCTACACGCCCGCCGATTTCTGCGCCATCGTCGAGAGCCGCGACCTGTCGCGCTCGAGCGGCGGAGCGCCGGCCCAGGGGCTTTTCCTGAGCGACGTGCGCTACCCCGCGGAGCTCTTCGGGAGGACCGTTTTTTATTAACCTTTCAAAATAACTGTTGCTATGGGAACTATCGTCTGGTTGATCGGCGTCGCATGCGCCGTGTGGTGCGTGCTCGACATCTTCAAGAAGAACATCTCGACCGCAGGGAAGCTCATCGCCTCCGCCGTGGTGCTGCTGACCAGCTGGGTCGGCCTGCTCGTCTACATGCTCTACGCGAAGGACCACCTGACCGAGTGGTTCAGGTAGGCCCGGTCCGCGGGACCGAAAACGCAACGGGGAGCCCACTGCCGGGCTCCCCGTTCTGTTTCGATCCGATGGCGGGTCAGAGGTGGATGGCCTGCCCCATCGCCGCTTCGGCGGCCTCCATCACCCCCTCGTGCATGGTCGGATGGGCGTGGATGGTGCGGGCGATGCGGTGGGCTGTGGCCCCCAGCGCGCGGGCCAGCGTGGGCTCGGCGAGCATCTCGGTGACGTGGGCGCCTACGAGGTGCGCGCCCAGCAGACGGCCGTCCTCTTCGGCGAAGAGCAGCTTGACGAAGCCGTCGCGCTCGCCCGCGGCCGTGGCCTTGCCCGAGGCGGTGAAGGGGAAGCGCCCGGCCTTGTAGGCCACCCCCCGCTCCTGCAGCTGCTGCTCGGTGAAGCCCACCGAGGCGACCTCGGGCGAGGTGAAGACGCACGAGGGGATCGTGGTGTAGTCGACCGGCTCGGGATCGAGGCCGCAGATCGCCTCCACGCAGCAGATGCCTTCGGCCGAGGCGACGTGGGCCAGCGCCGGACCGGGCACGATGTCGCCGATGGCGTAGATGCCCGCGACGTTGGTGCGGTAGAAGGCGTCGACGGCGATCTTGCCGCGTTCGACGGCCACGCCCGCCTCCTCGAGCCCGATCCCCTCGATGTTGGCCTGGATGCCCACGGCCGAGAGGACGACCTCGGAGCGCAGCGTCTCGGCGCCCTTCTTGCCCTCGATGTCGATCTCGCACATCCCCTCGGCATCGACGCGCACGGACTTGACGGTGGTCGAGGTGAGGACCGTGGCCCGCAGCTTGCGGAAAGCGCGCTCCATGGCCTTCGACACCTCCTCGTCCTCGAGCGGCATCATGCGGGGCATATACTCCACGACGGTCACCTTCGCGCCCAGTGCGGCGTAGAACCACGCCAGCTCGCTGCCGATGGCGCCCGAGCCGACGACGGTGATCGAGGTCGGGAGCCTCGTCAGCGCCAGGGCCTGCTTCGAGGTGATGACCCGCTCGCCGTCGACGGGCATGAAGGGCATCTCGCGCGGCCGCGCGCCCGTGGCCAGGATGATGTGGTCGGCCTCGTACTCCGCCCCGTCGACCTCTACGCGCCCCGGGCCCTTGAGGCGGCCGAAGCCGTGGATGAGGTCGATATTGTTCTTCCGGAGCAGGAACTGCACCCCTTTGGACATGGTCTCGGCCACGCTGCGCGAGCGGGCCACGATCTTCTCCAGATCGGGGCGCACGTCGCCTGCGACCTCCACGCCGTACTGTGCCGCCGCGCGGCAGGTTTCGTAGACCTGGGCGCTGCGCAGCAGCGCCTTGGTGGGGATGCAGCCCCAGTTGAGGCACACGCCGCCCGCCTCGGCGCGCTCGACGAGCGCCACCCTGCGGCCCAGCTGTGCTGCGCGGATCGCCGCCACGTAGCCGCCGGGGCCCGATCCGATGATGATGATGTCGTATTTCATAGGGCGCCTACTTCACTACTTTGAGGATCTCGCCGTTGTCGGCGGCCACGGCGCGTTTCCACTTCTCGTTGTAGCCCGGGAACTGGATCTTGCCGGGGATCTGCTTGCCGTTGCCGTTGTCGACGAAGTGGGCCGGGCCGCCCTCGCCGTCGAGGTAGGCGACGACGTCGGCGTGCTCGCTCTTGACGTTGCCGTCCATGTACTTGAGCAGCAGGTAGCGGTCGAGCTTCGCCCAACGATCGAAGAGGGCCTGCGCCGTGCGTACCGAGTAGTCGGTCAGGTAGCGCGTGCGCTTCTTGGCCGGGAGCTGGGCGGCCGCGGCGTCGACCAGGGGCACCTGCGTCTGCAATGCGTCGTTCTCCCACTTGTCCGTGACCTTGCGGATGTCGGCCTCGATCATGTCGTAGCGCATGTAGGCGAAGTTCGCCACGCGGTTGAAGAGCCAGAAGGCCGACGTGGGCGTGTAGTCGAGCATCGAGCCGTTGTCGAGGCTCAGGCACTCGGGAACCTCCGTCGAGCAGCAGTAGATCGGCGTGAGGCACGAAGTGGCTGCGTCGTCGACGCCGAACCAGAGGATGCCCATGTCGTCGGGCAGCTGGGGCCGGGCCTGCGCCACGAACCAGAAGCCGGTCTGCTGCGTGGCCGTCGCGCGCTCGTTGGTGTACTCCACGCCGTCGACCTCGAAGGTCATCGGGCGCCAGCGGTAGGGGCAGTTGTGGCCGCCCGCGCCGAGGTCCTTGCGCAGGTCTATGGGTGTGCCTTCGTAGTGGTCGCGCATGCCGTCGAATACGGTCTTGGGCGACACTTTCGTGCGGGGCTTCACCCACAGGGGCATGCGGTTCTTCGGATTATGGCCCAAAGCGTAGTCGAGATATTGGTCCATGCCGTCGGCGACGGTGCGGAAGAAGGCCCACACGCGCGCCTCGCAGCCGCGCATGCCGCTGAAGTCGAGGGGGGCGTAGGTGTCGGAGAAGGAGAACTCGGCGTCCGTACCGTTGAAGTAGCCCTTTTCGCGGGCGAACGAGATGACGTCGGGGGCGTAGAGGCAGTTCTCGGGATCGTCGAGCGGGAAGGTGGTGATGCGCGCCTGGTTGGCGTGGGCCGAGACGTAGCCGTCGGGGATGCGGCGGGCGACCCACACGATGCCCTTGTGGCGGTTGCCGCCCCGGCCGTCGTCGGCGAAGCCCTTGCCGATGAGCTCCATGATCCACGCTTCGTCGCGGTCGACGATCGAGAACGATTCGCCCGAGGAGGCGTAGCCGTAGGTGTCGGCCAGATCGGCGATCGTGGCGATGGCCTCGCGGGCCGTCTTGGCGCGCTGCAGGGTGATGTAGATGAGCGAGCCGTAGTCGATCTTACCTGTGGGGTCGGCCAGCTCGCTGCGGCCTCCGTAGGTCGTCTCGCCGATGATGAGCGAATGCTCGTTCATGTTGCCGACGGTCGAATAGGTCGTGGCGACCTGCGGAATGTCGGTCAGATAGCGCCCCGTGTCCCACTCGTAGACGGGCAGCATGGCCCCGGTCTTGTAGCGGCCCGCGGGGGTGTGGTAGAGTGCGCCGTAGAGCTGGTGCGAGTCGGCGGCGTAGGAGACCATCGCCGAGCCGTCGGTCGAGGCACCGCGCGTGACGATGAAGTTGGTGCAGGCGTCGGCCGTGCCGTAGAGCGTCATGGCGATGCCTGCCAGAAGCAGGGGTAGTTTTTTCATAGAGGTAAATTTATGGTATCTTCGATGAAGTCAAAGATACGAAACAAAACGCAAACGGCAAAATCGGGTTGTACATGCGCCCGGCTTTTCGTATCTTTGTCACGTGTAGACCGCCGGTGTCCGTAACCTTTTCGCTCCTTCGGCGTCCAAAACGAAAAAAATGATCGTGAAACGAATCTTCATCTTATGCTGCGCCCTGCCGCTCTTCGGCAGCGTCGCAGCGCAGCGGCCCGACGCCGAGGCCGAATACCTGCGGGCCGACAGCGCGCTGTGGACCTCCTACGAAGCGGCGATGCGCGAGATCTACGAGGGCGAGGAGCAGGGGCGCCGCGAACGGGCGCGGGCGTTGTACGACAGCACCATGCGGCGCAACCGCGAGTTGGCGCTGCGCTATGCCGCGACGCCCAGCGGTTTGCAGAGGTGCTACATGACGCGGCTCGGGATGCCGAAGGATTCGCTGCGGGCCGCCCTGCGGCGCATTCCGCGCCGGATGCGGCGATCGCCCTACGGCCGCTCCATCGCGCTGCACCTGCGGACGCACCAGCTGACGGAAGGCGACCGCGCCGTCGTGCTCGGCGGCTGGAGGGAGGCCGACGGAAAGCCGTTCGACTGGTCGTCGCTCCGCGAAGGCTACACCTTGCTGCTTTACGGCGGCCTGGACTGCATGGGCGCTTCGGGGCGCGAATACCTCGCGGGGCTTGCGGCGCGCTATCCGGACGATCTTCGGATCGTGGTCTTCTGGCCGACGGATTCGCGGGAAAGACTGGCGCAGAAACGGGCCTCCTACCCTGCACTCCTCCACCGCGCCGTGTCCGATTTTCGGGGCGACCACACGCCTTTCAAGATCCGTTACGGCGCGCAGGGAACGCCGACCTGCTTTTTGATCGATCCCGACCGAAGGATCCGCGTGAAGTCGGGAGGGCTCGCGCCCCAGCGCATCGAGGAGGTGCTCTCGGAGACGAAAAAATAGCTCGGCCCGCCTCGCCAACCTTAATAGTAAAGAGTTATGTCCATAGACCGTCAACTGGCGCAGGTGCGCGCCACGCTGCCCGCCGGCGTCGAGCTGGTCGCCGTGTCGAAAACCCATCCTGCGGAGGCGATCCGCGAAGCCTACGAGGCCGGGCAGCGCCTCTTCGGCGAGAGCCGGCCCCAGGAGCTGTGCGCCAAGTACGAGGCCCTGCCCCGCGACATCGCCTGGCACATGATCGGCCACCTGCAGACCAACAAGGTGCGCATGATCGCCCCCTTCGTGGCGCTCATCCACTCGGTCGACAGCGCGCGGCTGGCCGAGACGATCGAACGCGAGGCGGCGCGCTGCGGCCGCGTGATCGACATCCTGCTGGAGCTGCACGTGGCCGACGAAGCGAGCAAGACGGGCTGGGCGTGGGACGAGCTCGCGGCGTGGCTCGCCGCCGACCCCTTCGCCGCCATGCTCCACGTGCGGGTGCGCGGTCTGATGGGGATCGCCACCCACACCGACGACGAGCGGATCGTGCGGCGCGACTTCGAGACGCTGCGCTGCCGCTTCGGGGAGCTGCGGCCTCGCTTCGGCGAGGCCTTCGACACGCTCTCGATGGGCATGTCGGACGACTACCCCGTGGCCGTAGCGTGCGGTGCGACGATGGTGCGCGTGGGCTCGCTCCTCTTCGGAGCGCGCGATTACGGAACTGAAAAATAGATCGATATGAAGCTGGGATTCATAGGATTCGGCAATATGGCGCAGGCTCTGGCCCGAGGTCTGGTCGCGGGAGGCGCCCTGCCGGCGGAGGCGATCGGTGCCTGCGCCCGCGATGCGGAGAAGCTCGGGCGCAATGCGGCGCGGATCGGCATCCGCCCGCTCGCGACGGTGGACGAAGTGCTGGATTTCGCCGATATGGTGGTCGTGGCGGTCAAGCCCCACCAGGTGGAGGAGGTGCTGGCGCCCGTCAGGGAGCCTCTGGCGCGAAAGGTGGTCGTCTCCGTGGCGGCCGGGTGGACCTTCGACCGCTACGAGGGGGTGCTCGCCGCCGGTACGGCCCACATAAGCACGGTTCCCAATACGCCGGTGGCGGTGTGCGAGGGGATCGTCGTGTGCGAGCGGCGCCATTCGCTCGACGCCGGGCAGTGGCGGGCGTTCGAACGGCTGTTCGGCTGCGTCGGGCTCGTGCAGGCGGTGGATACTCCCCTGCTCTCGGTGGCGGGCTCGGTGTGCGGCTGCGGCCCGGCCTTCGCCGCGCTCTTCGTCGAGGCGCTCGCCGATGCCGCGGTCAAGCACGGGATCGCGCGCGAGACGGCCTACCGCATGGTGAGCCAGATGCTCGTCGGCACGGGCCGGCTCCAGCTCGCGACGGGGCTGCACCCCGGGGCGATGAAGGATGCCGTCTGTTCGCCCGGGGGGACGACCATCCGCGGTGTGGCCAAGCTCGAACAACGCGGTCTGCGCGGCGCGGTGATCGCGGCCGTGGATGCGATCGAGGGCGAGTGACCCGGGCGGGCGCATAAGGCGTATAAATAATGAAGGCGTGTGTCGGATTTCGACACACGCCTTGGTTTTGCAGTCTGTCCCTCGCCTATTCGAAGGTCAGCGTCCGGCTCGCGAGCCGGACGCCGTGCCGGCGAGGATCAGGCGGTGCGTTTTCATGGTGCGGGCGGGGTTATCTCACGCGCAGCGTGCGGCCGATGCGCAGCACGGTGGTCGACTTGATGCCGTTCAGGCGGCAGATGTTGTTCACGGTGGTGCCGTAGCGGCGGGCGATGGCGCCCAGCGTGTCACCCGATTTGATTTTGTGGTAGCGCATGGCGGCCTTCTCGGCGGCCTCCTTCTTGTCCTGCTCCTCGTTGGCGATCTCGTCCTCGAAGTCCTGGCCGGCCTTGGAGTAGATGCTGAAGAACGACTTCTTGAGCAGGAACGTCTCGCGGCACAGCTCGCCCGTCTTGAAGTCGATCAGCCGCTCGGGGTCGAACGACTGGCCGTAGTAGCGGGTCTCGAAGTGGAGGTGGGGACCCGTCGAGCGGCCCGTCGAGCCGCCCAAACCGATGATCTGCCCCGCCTCGACCCACTGGTCGGGCTCGACCATGCGCTCCGAGAGGTGGCCGTAGTAGGTCTCCAGGCCGTTGTCGTGGCGGATGATGACCAGGTTGCCGTAACCGCCGCGGTGGTACTGCGAGATGCGCACGCGCCCCGAGAAGGTGGCGTAGATCGGGTCGCCCACCTTGAGCGGCAGGTCGACGCCCTGGTGGGGGCGGCGACGGCGCGGGCCGTACTTGCCGCGCGGGTGGATCGAGCCCTGGTAGGGGCAGTGGTAGCCCGTCACCGAGTCGAGCAGCTCGATCACTACCGACGAGGGCATCGACGACATGTCGGCCTCGCGGTACGGGAAGAGCCCCTGCGTGTCCCAGTACTTCTCGAAAATGGTGTTGTCGCGCGACACTTCGCGGTTGATGACATACTTCCAGGTGTTGTTGCTGAAGAGGATGACCTGCACGGCGTCGTTGCCCGATTCGAGGGTGTCGAGCACCGCCAGATCGTGCGTGTCGAAGGAGTTGGAGGCGATGCGGCGCGGCTTGAGGCGCTCGCGCAGGTCGGCGATCGAGTCGGCGGCGGCCTGCTCGGGATCGACGGGCGCGGGTGCCGGGGCCGCCGGCCCGCACTCCTCCTCGGTGCGCGCTGCGGCATCGGCGGCGCAGAGCAGCGACTCGAGCGAGTCGACGCGCTCGAGCAGCCGGAGCGCAGCCGTGCGCAGCGAGTCGCTCTGGGCGGTTTCGGAGGCTACGGTGCGCTTGGAGCGGCGCTGCGATCGGGGCTGGGCGGCCGAGGCCGAGCAGAGGGCCAGAAGGGCCGCGAGGGTGATGAGGTTGCGTATCATGTCGTCAGTGTTTTTTCAGAAATTGTTCGGCGGCTTCGAGGGCGGCGTAGAACTCCTCGCCGAAGCGGCGCACGATGGGCTCGCGCAGCGCCTTGTAGACCGGGATGCCCAGCCGGCTGCCGCACTTGCGGGCCGGCGCGCAGACCGACCAGCAGTGGTAGTTGAGCCCTACCGTGCCGTTGGAGAACTGCACGAGGCGGATGGGATAGAGGTGGCACGAGACGGGCTTGCGGAAGGGGGTCTTCCCCTCGGCCCACGCCTTCTCGATGGCGCAGAGCGTCACCTCGCCGTCGCGGTAGGCGTAGGCGCACTCGGCATCGTCGACCAGCGGCGTGGTGTAGTCGCCGTCGGCGTCGACGACCATGAAGCCCTGCCGCTCGACGGCCTCGATGCCCTCCGGGGTCATGTAGGGGCGGTAGCGGGGATACTCCTCTTCGAGCGTGTCTACCTCGTCGGCCTCGAGCGGCGCCCCGGCGTTGCCCTCGACGCAGCAGATGCCCTTGCACTGCGCCAGGTCGCACGCGAAGCACTCGCGCAGCAGGTCGGCGCTCACGATTTTGTCGTCGATCTCTATCATTTTCGGCAGGTGTCGGCGATGATCAGATCGTACAGCTCCCCGAGCGACATGCCCATGGCGGCGGCCTGCTTGGGGACGATGCTCCCGGCGCTCATGCCCGGGATGGAGTTGAGCTCGATGAAGTAGGGCTCGCCCTCGGGCGTGACGATGAAGTCGACGCGCACGACGCCCGAGCAGCGGCACAGTCGGTAGGCTTCGCGCGTGAGGCGGTTGAGTTCGGCGCGCACCTCGGGCGAGATCCGCGCCGGGGTGATCTCCTCGGAGCAGCCGGCCGTGTACTTGGCCTCGTAGTCGAAGAAGTCGTTGCGGGGGACGATCTCCGTCTCGGGGAAGATATATTCGCGCTCCTCGGTCACCAGGATCCCGCAGCCGATCTCGCGGCCCGAGATGCACTCCTCGACGAGCACCTCGTCGCTCTCGGCCAGTGCGGCCTCGATGGCGGCGGGCAGCTCCTCGGCCGTGCGGACCTTCGTCACGCCGAACGACGAGCCGCTGGCGTTGGGCTTGACGAAGAGCGGCAGCCCCAGCTCGGCGGTCAGCGCCGAGGGGTCGGCCGCCTCGCCGCGGCGGATGAAGCGTTCGCGGGCGAGGTGGAAGCCGCGGCCGGCGAGCGTGCGCTTGGTGGTGATCTTGTCGAAGGTCACCACCGACGAGGTCATCGAGCACGACGAGTAGGGAATGCCCATCATGTCGAGGTAGCCCTGCAGGCGGCCGTCCTCGCCCGGAGTGCCGTGGATGAGGATCAGCGCGTAGTCGAACTCGCGTCGCTCGCCCGCCACCGTGAGCGAGAAGTCGTTCTTGTCCACCTGCCACCGGCTGCCGTCGGGGGCCGTGTAGTGCCAGTCGCGGCGGTGCAGGTCGATCGTCGTGACGTCGTATTTCGCGCGATCGAGCGCCGCCTCGATCTGTGCGGCGCTCTGGAGGGCGATCTCCCGCTCGGACGAATCTCCGCCGGCGAGCAGGGCTATCTTCAGTCGTTGCATGTCTTGTCTATGGATTGTAGATGTCTGTGTATCGGAAATCGAGGATCTCCCGGATCATCCGGGCGTATTCGCGCGCCTCGGCATGGTCGGGGTCGAGGCGCAGCAGGGCGTTGAAGTCGTTGAGCGCGGGGCCCCAGGCGTTGCGCCGGTAGTGGAGCCGCGCACGTTCGAGCAGCAGGTCCGCGTCGCGGGGCGTGTCGGCGAGCCGGCGGTCGAGCAGCTCCAGCCGCCGCTCGGGGCTCCACAGCCCCCGCCGGCGGATGTGGTCGGCCACCTCGGGCGCGATCCACTGCGAGACCTCTTCGCCCGCTTCGAGGGCGCGGCGCACGGCCGTCGACGAGATGTCGAGCAGCGGCGCCCCGTCGAGCAGCGTGATGCGGTCGGCGAAGCGCACGGTCGGCTCCCCGCGCCGCGGGTAGACGTAGATCGGGTATTCGAGGATGCGCTCCCACTCCTTCCAGCCGTCGAGGCGCTCGATCTGGTCGCCGCCCATGAGGATCGAGAAGCGCATGCGGTCGCCGCACTCCTGCTCCAGGTAGCGCAGCGTGTCGATGGTGTACGACGGCCGGGGAAGCAGGAACTCCACCACCGAGGGGCGGATGCGCTCGGGATAGCGCGAGGCGCGGCAGGCCGCTTCGGCCATCTCGAACCGGTCGAGCTCGGGGGCCAGGTCGGCGGCCTCCTTGTAGGGGCTCTGCGGCGAGATGACGAGCGCCAGCTCGTCGCACAGCCCCTGCCCGACGACCCACTCGGCCAGAGCGATGTGGCCGCGGTGGACGGGGTTGAACGACCCGAAGTAGAGCATCGTGCGCCGCATACCCTACCCCGCGATGAAGGTTTCGAGCAGTCGCACGGTCTCGGCGACGGCCGTCGCGAGGTCGTCGTTGACGACGATGCGGTCGAACTCGGGGGCCTTGCCGATCTCGAATTCGGCCTTGGCCACGCGGCGGTCGATCACCTCCGGGGCGTCGGTGGCGCGCCCCTCGAGGCGGCGCCGCAGCTCCTCGATCGAGGGGGGCATGATGAAGATCGAGCAGGCCTCGTCGCCGAAGATCCGCTTGAGGTTGATGCCGCCCACCACGTCGACGTCGAAGACGATGACGTGCCCCGCGGCCCAGATGCGCTCGACCTCGCTGCGCAGCGTGCCGTAGCAGGTGCCCGCATAGACCTCCTCCCACTCGACGAAGCGCCCCTGCTCGACCGCCAGCCGGAAGGCTTCGGGCGAGAGGAAGTGGTAGTCGACGCCGTCGCGCTCCGCGCCGCGCGGTGCGCGGCTGGTAGCCGAGACGGAGAACTCGAGCTGCGGGAAGCGGCCGAGCAGCTCGCGGACGATGGTGGTCTTGCCCGATCCGCTCGGGGCCGAAAAGATGACGACTTTTCCCATAGTATCTTACAGTATGTTCAGTACCTGTTCCTTGATCTTCTCCAGCTCGTCCTTCATCCGCACCACCAGGCGCTGGATGTCGGCGTGGTTGGCCTTCGAGCCCATGGTGTTGATCTCGCGACCCATCTCCTGGGCGATGAAGCCCAGCTTGCGGCCCGCGGCCTGCTCCTCGGCGGCCACCTCGCGGAAGTAGCGGCAGTGGTTGGCCAGGCGCACCTTCTCCTCGGTGATGTCGAGTTTTTCGAGGTAGAAGATCATCTCCTGCTCGAGGCGGTTGGTGTCGACGTCGACATGCAGCTTGGAGAGGTTGTCGAGGATGCGCGCGCGCACCGTCTCGGTGCGGGTCGCCTCGAAGGGGACGACCTGCTCCTTGAACTCTTCGATCAGGTCGACGCGGCGCTCCAGGTCGGCGATAAGCGTCGCCCCCTCCTGCGCGCGGAAGGCGTCGAGGCGCTCGCACGCCTCGCGGGCCGCCCCGACGAGCGCCGCGAGCTCCTCGTCGGTAACGGCGGCCGCATCCGATGCCACGACGTCGGGAAGGCGCATGACGCAGCCGAGCGCTGCGGCGTCCCACCCCGGGGCCGCGGTGTCGAGCCCCGCCTCGCGGGCCGCCTCGCGCAGCTGCGCGACGTAGGCGGCGAAGGCCGCGCTGTCGATGCGGGCGGCGGTCTCGACCGTTTGCGTCTCGACCGAGACGAAGGCGTCGACCTTGCCGCGCACGGCGGCGCGCGAGATGAGGTTGCGCAGCTCGTACTCCGCCTGGCGGTAGGCGGCGGGCAGGCGCAGGTTGAGGTCGAGCTGCTTGGAGTTGAGCGAGCGGATCTCGACCGTGATCTTCTTATTGCCGAAAAGGGCCTCTGCCTTGCCGAAGCCCGTCATGGATCTGACCATAGGTGTCTGTGTGGGTGTTGGGACCTCCGCGCCGCCGGCCGCCCGGGACGGTCGCCCGGGGCCCCCGACGCGGGGTCGGGTTTATCACGGCAAAAATACGAAAAACAAATGAAAAAGCCGCCGTATGGCGGGATCATATGAAAATTATTCGTGCGGGTGTTGCGGGATGAATAATTTTCGTTATATTTGTGTTAGTTTGATAACAATACGAAACGTTAACCTTAAAACCATATTCGAATTGTCATGAAAAAGCACAATTTCAACGCCGGACCCTCGATCCTGCCCGACGAGGTGATCCGCAAGGCGGCCGAAGCGATCGTCGATTTCAACGGCTCGGGGCTCTCGCTGCTCTCGATCTCGCACCGCACGAAGGATTTCGACGAGGTGATGGCCGAGGCCGACGCCCTGTTCCGCGAGCTGCTGCGTATTCCCGACAACTATAAGATCTTCTACGTGGGCGGCGGCGCCAGCACCATGTTCTACGAGGTGGCGGCCAACTTCCTGGGCAAGAAGGCCGGCTACGTCAATACGGGCGTGTGGTCGAAGAAGGCGATCAAGGAGGCCAAGCGCTACGGCGAGGTCGAGATCGTAGCCTCGTCCGACGACCGCGATTTCACCTACATTCCCAAGGGCTTCGCCATCCCCGAGGACCTCGACTACCTGCACATCACCACCAACAACACCATCTACGGCACGGAGTACCACGAGGACATCGCCTCGCCGGTGCCCCTCATCGCCGATATGTCGTCGGACATCCTCTCGCGCCCGGTCGACGTGACCAAGTATGCGATGATCTACGGCGGCGCGCAGAAGAACCTCGCACCCGCGGGCGCGGTCTTCGCCATCATCCGCGAGGACATGCTCGACAAGATCGTGCGCGACCTGCCGACGATGGTGTCGTTCCGCACCCACGTGGAGAACAACTCGATGTTCAACACCCCGCCCGTCTTCCCGATCTACGTGTTGAAGGAGACCCTCAAGTGGCTCAAGTCGATCGGCGGTGTGGAGGAGATCTACCGCCGCAACGTGGAGAAGGCGCAGCTGCTCTACGACGAGATCGACCGCAACCCGCTCTTCCGCGGCACGGTCGCCAAGGAGGACCGTTCGCTGATGAACATCTGCTTCGTGATGGCCGACGGCTACGAGGAGCTGGCGCCCGAGTTCATGGAGTTCGCCAAGGCGCGCGGCATGGTCGGCATCAAGGGCCACCGTCTGGTGGGCGGCTTCCGCGCATCGTGCTACAACGCCCTGCCGCGCGAGAGCGTCGAGGCGCTGGTGGCCTGCATGCAGGAGTTCGCCAAGTCGCACGTGAAGTAGACGCGTCATGCCGACCATTGTCCCTTATACCTACGAAAAGAAGGAAGAGAAACCATTGTATTTCACCTCATTGCTCAAAGCTATGAAGATTCTGGTTGCAACCGAGAAGCCGTTCGCCAAGAAGGCCGTCGACGGCATCCGCTCGATCGCGGAGGAGGCGGGCCACACGCTGGCGCTGCTCGAGAAATATACCGACAAGGCCCAGCTGCTGGAGGCGGTGGCCGACGCCGATGCGCTCATCGTGCGCAGCGACAAGGTGACCGCCGAGGTGATCGCCGCGGCGCGTAACCTCAAGATCGTCGTGCGCGCAGGTGCGGGCTACGACAACGTGGACCTCGCGGCCGCCACGGCGCGCGGCATCGTGGTGATGAACACCCCGGGGCAGAACTCCAACGCCGTGGCCGAGCTGGCGCTGGCGATGATGATCTTCATGTCGCGCAACCGCTTCACGCCGGGCACGGGCTCGGAGCTGCAGGGCAAGACGCTGGGCATCCACGCCTACGGCAACGTCGGCCGCCTGGTCGGCCGCAAGGGCAAGGCGCTGGGGATGAACGTCGTCGCCTTCGATCCCTTCATCACCGACGCGGCCGTGTTCGCCGCCGACGGCGTGGAGCCGGTCTCGTCGGTCGAGGAGCTCTACCGCCGCTCCGACTTCCTCTCGCTGCATATCCCCGCCACGGCCGAGACCCGGGGCTCGATCGGCTACGATCGGCTCATGTCGATGCCCAAGGGTGCGACGCTGGTCAACACGGCCCGCAAGGAGGTGATCGACGAGGAGGGTCTGGCGCGTGCGCTGGCCGAGCGCGAGGACCTGAAGTACGTGACCGACATCGCCGCGGCCATGCAGGCCGAGTTGGACGAGCGCTTCGGCAAGCGCGTCTTCGCCACCCCCAAGAAGATGGGCGCCGAGACGGCCGAGGCCAACGTCAACGCCGGTCTGGCCGCCGCGCGGCAGATCGCCGAATTCTTCGCCACGGGGTGCACCCGTTTCCAGGTAAACAAATAGTCGTACAGTTAACGAACGAACAGAAAATGGTACGTATCAAACCCTTTTGCGGAATCCGTCCTCCGAAGCAGCATGCCGCGGAGGTGGCCTCCCGCCCCTACGACGTGCTGAACTCCGCCGAGGCGAAGGCCGAGGCCACGGAGCGCTCGCTGCTGCACATCATCAAACCCGAGATCGACTTCGATCCCATCGCCGACGAGCACTCCGAGGAGGTCTACGCCAAGGCCATGGAGAATTTCAAGGCGTGGCGGGCCAAGGGATGGCTGGAGCAGGACGCCGAGGAGCACTATTATATCTATGCCCAGACGATGGAGGGCCGCACGCAGTACGGCCTGGCCATGTGCTGCCACTTCGAGGACTACCTCTCGGGGGCGATCAAGAAGCACGAGCTCACGCGCCCCGACAAGGAGGAGGATCGCATGATCCACGTCCGCAACCAGCAGGCCAACATCGAGCCCGTCTTCTTCGCATACCCCGACCACGCGGAGATCGACGCCATCGTGGCCGACGTTGTGAAGAACAACGCCCCCGACTACGACTTCACGGCCGAGGACGGCTTCGGTCACCACTTCTGGGTGATCCGCGACCGCGCGACCAACGACCGCATCACGGAGATCTTCGCCTCGATTCCGGCCCTCTACGTGGCCGACGGGCACCACCGCACGGCCGCCGCGGCACGCGTGGGCGCCGAGTGCAAGGCCAGGAACCCCGCGCACCGGGGCGACGAGGAGTACTGCTACTTCCTGGCTGTCACCTTCCCGGCCGGGCAGTTGCGCATCATCGACTACAACCGCGTGGTGAAGGACCTCAACGGGCTGACGCCGGCCCAGCTGGTCGAGAAGCTGCGCGAGCACTTCGATGTAGAGGAGAAAGGCGCGGAGATCTATCATCCGTCGTGCCTGCACAACTTCTCGATGTACCTCGACGGCCGCTGGTGGAGCCTCACGGCCAAGGAGGGCACCTACGACGACAACGACCCGATCGGGGTTCTGGACGTAACGGTGCTGTCGAATCTGGTACTCGACAAGGTGCTCGACATCAAGGATCTGCGCACGTCGAAGCGCATCGATTTCGTGGGCGGCATCCGCGGCCTGGGCGAGCTCAAGCGGCGCGTCGACAGCGGCGAGATGGCGGCGGCTTTCGCCCTCTACCCCGTCTCGATGAAGCAGTTGATCGACATTGCCGACACGGGCAACATCATGCCTCCCAAGACGACGTGGTTCGAGCCCAAGCTGCGTTCGGGCGTGGTGATCCACTCGTTCGAAAAGTAGGTGGCCGGAGCGCTGCCGGACGAGCCGCGGTCTTTCGAGGACCGCGGCTTTTTTCGTGTCGGCCGGGGACGGTCCGAACCGCTTCATTCTGTGCCGGATATTTTCCCTGCCGGAAATAAAACGGACGATCGGTGCCCGAGTTCGGCGAAAAAAACGTATATTTGTAAAAACTCACTAATATCGGCGTTATGGCAAAAATCAAAGGAACGATCGTTGTCGACAAGGAGCGTTGCAAGGGTTGCGGCGTGTGCGTGGCCTCGTGTCCGTGCGATGTGCTGGCCCTCTCCGCGGAGGTCAACAGCAAGGGCTATCCTGCGGCCCGGATGGCGAATCCCGAGGCGTGCACGGGCTGCGCTTCGTGCGCGGTGATCTGTCCCGACAGTTGTATCACGGTTTATCGTCAAAAATTCGAATAGACTATGGAGAAAGAGGTAAAACTGATGAAAGGCAACGAGGTGATCGCCCACGCGGCGATTCGCTACGGTTGCGACGGTTATTTCGGCTACCCGATCACTCCGCAGTCGGAGGTGATGGAGGCCCTCATGGAGCTCAAGCCGTGGGAAAGCACGGGCATGGTGGTGCTCCAGGCCGAATCGGAGATCTCTTCGATCAATATGGTCTACGGCGGCGCCGCGGCCGGTAAGCGGGTGATGACCTCGTCGTCGAGCCCCGGCATCTCGCTCATGGCCGAGGGGCTGAGCTACCTGGCCGGCGCCGAGCTTCCGTGCCTGGTGGTCAACTGCCAGCGTGGCGGCCCGGGTCTGGGTACGATCCAGCCCTCGCAGGGCGACTATTTCCAGGCCTGCAAGGGCGGCGGCCACGGCGACTACAAGCTCATCGTCTTCGCACCCAACTCGGTGCAGGAGATGCACGACCACGTCTTCGAGGCCTTCGACCTGGCCTTCAAGTACCGCAATCCGGCGATGATCCTCGCCGACGGCGCCATCGGCCAGATGATGGAGAAGGTGGTGTTGGCGCCTCAGCGACCCCGCAAGACCGACGCCGAGATCGCCGCCGAGTGTCGCACGTGGGCGGCCTGCGGCAAGCCGGCCGACCGCGCGCGCAACGTGGTCACCTCGCTGGAGCTCCAGTCGGAGAAGATGGAGATCATCAACCACCGCCTGCAGGAGAAGTACCGCGCCCTGGAGGAGAACGAGGTGCGCTACGAGGCGATCGACTGCGACGATGCCGACTATGTGATCGTGGCCTTCGGATCGTCGGCCCGCATCTGCTCGGCGACGGTCGAGATGGCCCGTGCCGAGGGGCTGAAGGTGGGTCTGCTGCGCCCCATCACCCTCTACCCTTTCCCTACGAAGCAGATCGCCGAGCTGGCGGCCCGCGGTGTGAAAGGATTCCTCTCGGCCGAGCTCAACGCCGGCCAGATGGTCGAGGATGTGCGGCTGGCCGTCGGCGGCAAGGCTCCCGTGGAGCACTGCGGTCGCCAGGGCGGCATGCTCTTCGCGCCCGACGAGGTGCTCGCGGCGCTCAAGGACAAACTGATTAAAAAGTAAAGACGATGGCAGAGGTAGAAATCAAACAGGAGAATCTGGTTTACGCCAAACCGAGACTCATTCTCGATAACGTCATGCACTACTGCCCCGGCTGCAGCCACGGCACGGTGCACAAGCTCGTCGCCGAGGTGATCGACGAACTGGGGCTCGCCGAGCGCACGGTGGGCGTGTCGCCCGTGGGTTGCGCGGTGTTCGCCTACAACTACATCGACATCGACTGGGTGGAGGCGGCCCACGGCCGCGCGCTGGCCGTGGCCACGGCCCTCAAGCGGCTGCGTCCCGACCAGATGGTCTTCACCTACCAGGGCGACGGCGACCTGTCGGCCATCGGCACGGCCGAGTCGATCCATGCGGCGGCGCGCGGCGAGAACGTGGTGGCGATCTACATCAACAACGCCATCTACGGCATGACGGGAGGCCAGATGGCCCCCACGACGCTCGTGGGCATGAAGACCGCCACGACCCCCTACGGGCGCGATCCGCGGCTGAACGGCTATCCCTACAAGATCGCCGAGATGATGGCCCACCTCGAGGGCGCCACCTACATCACGCGCCAGAGCGTGCACAAGCCCGCCAACGTGCGCAAGTGCAAGGCGGCGATCAAGAAGGCATTCCAGCGGGCCATGGAGGGCAAGGGCTTCTCGCTCGTGGAGGTCGTGTCGACCTGCAACAGCGGCTGGAAACTCTCGCCCGTAGCCTCCAACGAGTGGCTGGAGCAGCACATGCTGCCCTTCTATCCGCTGGGCGACATCAAGGAAGTTAAATAAGACAGAGCGATGAAAGAGACGTTGATTATAGCAGGATTCGGAGGACAGGGCGTCCTCTCGATGGGTAAGATTCTCGCCTACTCGGGCGTCATGCAGGACTTCGAGGTGACGTGGATGCCCTCCTACGGCCCCGAGATGCGCGGCGGCACGGCCAACGTGACGGTGATTCTTTCCGACAGGAAGATCTCGTCGCCCATAGCGCACCAGTTCGACACGGCGATCATCCTCAACCAGCAGTCGATGGAGAAGTTCGAGCCGATGATCCGGCCTGGCGGCGTGCTGATCTACGACACCAACGGCATCACGCGCCATCCCGTGCGCGACGACATCGCGGTCTATGCGATCGACGCGACGGCCGAGTGCGCCCGCATGGGGCAGGCCAAGCTCTTCAACACCATGATCCTGGGCGGCTACCTGAAGGTGTGCCCCGTGGTGGAGATGGAGAACGTGATGATCGGCCTGAAGAAGTCGCTGCCCGAGCGCGCGTGGAAGATGCTGCCGGCCAACGAGGAGGCGATCCGCCGCGGCGGGGAGATCATCCGCAAGATCCGCTGATGCGCGGCGCCGGACGAGAAGCCGGACGGAAAGTTCGGGCCAAAATTCGGATGGAAGCCGGACGGAAAGTCTGCGCGAAAATCCGGTCGGAAAGCCGGCGGCAAGTCGGACGGATAGCCGGTTAAAGCTCGGATGGCTCGACCGAAAAAGAGAGAGGATACCTGCCTTTATGGCAGGTATCCTCTTTTCGTCGGAGCGGGAGCCTTCCGGCGCGGCTACTCCACGGCGGCCGACTCGTTGACGAACTCCTCGGCAAGGGCGGTGAGGAGCTGGTCGGTGCGCTTCTCGTCGCGCAGGAGCGTGTCGAGGAGCTTGTGCACCCGCTTCTGGGGCAGGTAGACGGCCAGCGCCTTGAGCGTGCCGTAGGTGGCGATCTCGTAGTGCTCGGCCTTCTGTGCGGCGAGGATCAGCCCGGCGTCGCGCACGAAGCTGTTGGCCTCGGTGTCGGAGATCATCTCCTCGGCCTCGGTCACCAGACCGGCCATCGCCTCGCAGCGCTTGCCCTTGGGCTTCTCGCCCATCAGCTCGAAGAGTTGCTCGAGCGTCGACATCTGCTTTTCGCTGTCGGTGTAGTGCTTCTTGAAGGCCTCGGCCAGGCGGGGACTCGTGGCGGCCATCTGCATCTTCTTCAGCCCCTTCGAGAGGTGCTTCTCGGCCCAGTAGATGTCCTGGAGCTGCTCGACGAAGAACTTTTCGAACTCCGACTGCGTGTTTTTCGGTGTGCTTTTCGGCGTTTTGGGCGCCGCTTTTTTCGTGGTGGTATTCATGGCAGTGTGTTGTTGGTTCGCCATGTCTCCTGCAATTTGTATGCCAGCGCGCCGGACCCCCGACCCTGTGGTCGGCGATCCGGCGCGCGAAGATGCAAAGGACGGGCTGCCTATTCGAACCGATAGAGCGCCGCGTCGCGGAACCCGAGCAGCAGCTCCCGCACCGGGAGTCGCTTTTTGCCGGCCAGCTGGATCTCGTCGACGGCGATCCATCCGTCGCTGCACGCTACGCGGATGAAGGTGCGGGCGTCGCTCTCGACCGTGCCGCACGGCTCGGCGGTGGTGCCGGGGGCGAAGCGCACGGCGAAGATCTTGGCGCCGATGGGCTGCTCGTCGTCGCGGCGCAGGGTGCTCCAGGCTGCGGGATAGGGCGACAGACCGCGCACCAGGTCGACGATCCGCCGGCCCGGAAGGCTCCAGTCGATGCGGCAGTCCTCCTTGAAGATCTTGGGTGCGGGGCGCAGCGACGCCTCGTCTATGTGCTGCTGCTCGATGGGGGCGATGTCGCCCGCGGCGATGCGGTCGACGGTCTCGGTCACGAGCCCCGAGCCGATGCGCATCAGGCGGTCGTAGAGCGTCCCCACGTTGTCGTCGGGGAGGATCGGTTCGCGCAGCTGACCGATGATCGCCCCCTTGTCGATCTCGTGGTTGAGCAGGAAGGTGGTGACGCCGGTCTCGGTCTGGCCGTCGATGATGGCCCTGTTGATGGGCGCCGCGCCGCGGTACTGCGGCAGCAGCGAGGCGTGGAGGTTGAAGGTGCCCAGGCGGGGCATGGCCCACACCACCTCGGGCAGCATGCGGAACGCGATGACGATGCCCAGGTCGGGCCGCCAGGCCTGCAGCGCCTCGATGAACTCGGGGGCGCGCAGCTTCTCGGGCTGTAACACCGGGAGGCCCAGCTCGCGGGCGGCGATCTTCACGTCGCTCGCGTGCAGCCGCTGTCCGCGGCCTGCGGGTTTGTCGGGCGCGGTGACCACGCCCACGACGTTGTAGCCCCCTTCGACCAGGGCGCGCAATGACGGCACGGCGAACTCGGGCGTGCCCATGAATACGATGCGGATCTCTTTGGCGTTCATCGGTCTTTGTTTTCTTATATGATCTTACACCCGGTTGCCGTCGGGGTCGCCGACGACGCACCCGAAGCAGCCGTCGCCGAAGCGGAGGGAGCGGGATGCGAACCCCTTGGCCGCATTGACGTGTTTCGCACCGCGTGCGGCGCAGAAATAGTCGGCGTAGAAGGCGCGGAGCTCCTCGAGATGCTTGGCCCGGAGCGCGAAGTGGCGCAGACACATGGTGCGCTGCCCTACTCTTTTTCCAGCCCCAGCGTGTGGTGCATGCGCTCCTCCTTGGTGCGCAGGTAGCGCAGGTTGTGGGCGTTGGGGGCGATGACGACCGGTACGATCTCGTCGATGCGGATGCCGTAGCCCTCCAGTCCGGCGCGCTTCTGCGGGTTGTTGGTCATCAGGCGCATGTGCTTGATGCCCAGCTCGCGGATGATGCTCGCGCCGACGCCGTAGTCGCGCTCGTCGGCCCGGAAGCCCAGTTGCAGGTTGGCGTCGACCGTGTCGAGCCCCTCGTCCTGGAGCTTGTAGGCGTGGATCTTGTTGCACAGACCGATGCCGCGCCCCTCCTGCTGGAGGTAGACGATGGCCCCCTTGCCGGCCTGCTGCACCATGCGCATGGCCTCGTGGAGCTGGTCGCCGCAGTCGCAGCGGCACGAGCCGAAGATGTCGCCCGTGGCGCACGACGAGTGGACGCGCACCAGCACCGGCTCCTCGTCGCTCCACTCGCCCAGCGTGAGGGCCACGTGCTCCAGTCCGTTGCTCTTCTGACGGAAGGGGGTGATGCGGAAGTCGCCCCAGGCGGTGGGCAGGTCGACGGTGACGCCCCGCTCGACGATCGACTCCTCGCGCAGGCGGTAGGCGATCAGCGAGGCGATGGAGATGATCTTCAGGTCGAATTTCCGGGCCTTCTCGATGAGCTGGGGCATGCGCGCCATGGTGCCGTCCTCGTTCATGATCTCGATCAGGGCGCCGGCGGGCTGAAGTCCGGCCAGGCGCGCCAGGTCGACGGCCGCCTCGGTGTGGCCCGGGCGGCGCAGCACGCCCTTCTGGCGGGCGCGCAGGGGGTTGATGTGACCCGGGCGGCCCAGGTCGGCGGGGCGCGTGGCGGGGTCGGCCAGCGCGCGGATCGTGGCCGCGCGGTCGTGGATCGAGACGCCCGTGGTGCACCCCTCGCCCAGCAGATCGACCGTGACGGTGAAAGGGGTGCCCAGCAGCGAGGTGTTGTTGGGCTCCATCATGTTGAGTTCGAGCTCGGCGCAACGCTCCTCCGAAAGCGGTGCGCAGAGCACGCCGCGGCCCTCCTTGAGCATGAAGTTGACGATCTCGGGGGTGATCTTCTCGGCGGCGACGATGAAGTCGCCCTCGTTCTCGCGGTCTTCGTCGTCGACGACGATCACCACCTTGCCGTTGCGGAAGTCCTCGAGGACCTCCTCCACGCTGTTCAGTACCGTGTTGTTATTTTTTTCCATGACGTTTGGATTTGATTGCGTTAGCGAGGGGCCCGACCAGCCGCCCGATGCGCTCGCCCAGGGCCTTGATCCGCCCGGCGTACCAGTCGGTGTCGAGCAGCGACGAGTCGTTGGTCGCCTTCCAGGTGAGGTAGACGGCGATGGGCGTGAGGATGAACGACGAGAGCCACATGCCGTAGACGGCGTCCCACGACCCCTCCTTGGCCAGCTTCTCGCCCGTGATGCTGATCATGTAGTAGATCACGAAGAAGATGATCGACACCACCACGGGCATGCCCAGGCCGCCGCGGCGGATGATCGCCCCGAGCGGCGCGCCGATCAGGAAGAAGATGACGATCGATACGGGCAGCGAGATCTTCTTGTGCCACTCGACTTTCGAGCGGTAGAGCTGGTTGAGCGCATCCTTGGCCGTCGACTCGTCGAAGCGGAACATCGTGCGCGAGTTCTTGGCCGCCGAGCGGGCCTGGCTCCAGATGCGGTTGCGGTCGCGCAGCGTGAGGCCGGCGATCGAGTCGATGGCGTCGTATTCGGCGAAACGGCTCTTGTCGACGCGCAGGCTGTCGTGCGAGAAGAGCTGGGCGTCGCGGACGAAGATCTGCTCGCGCAGCAGCGGTTCGTAGGAGCGCGTGGTGGCCGTGTTGACGCGCTGCTCGAGCGAGTCGATGTCGCGCTGGAGCTGGGCGATGTTCTTGGTTTGGCTGTTGGAGAAGTTGTCGGCGTCGGTGCGCTCCATGGCGAATCCCTCCATGGCGATCTTCTGCCTCTGCACGTCGAAGGTGTGGTGGCGCAGCGCGCTCTTGTTGTACCAGTTGCCGTTGCGGGTCTGCTCGTAGGTCTGGCCGTTGTAGAGCGTCACCTCCAGGAAGCGCTTGTCGTCCGACAGGCGGATGTAGCCCGAGTCGGCGACGATGGTGTTCATGTTGCCGTCGGTCGAGCGGTTGTCGTAGATCAGCACGTCGGTGAGCAGCTGCGTGCGGGGATCCTGGCGTCCGACGCGGATCGACATGTCGTCGATGCCGTTGAAGAAGAGACCGTCCTGGAACTCGAGCGTCTGCTTCTGCTGGCGGATGTCGTAGAGGATGCTGTAAACCTTCTTGTTGGCGTAGGGAACCAGGTTGTTGCCGATGAAGAAGCTGCCCACGGCCACCAGGCTCACCACCGCGATCAGCGGCTTGGTGATGCGCACGAGCGACATGCCCGCCGACTTCATGGCCAGCAGCTCGTAGTTCTCGCCCAGGTTGCCCATGGTCATGATCGCCGCGAGCAGCATCGAGAGGGGCAGACCCAGCGGGACCATGTTGGCCATGAAGTAGGTCATCAGCTCGATGATGATGCCGGCGCTCAGCCCCTTGCCCACCAGCTCGTCGATGTAGCGCCACACGATATTCATCATGAGGATGAACATCACGATGAAGAACGTGAGCACCATCGGGCCCAGGTAGGACTTCAGGACGAGTTTGTGGATGGTTTTCATGCGTCGGTTTCCCGGATTATTTCCGCAAAGGTAACAACTTTACGCAAACGAGTGCAAAAGTCAATATAAATATTATCGCCGCGCCCGGGGGCACTTCGAATCGGTAACTGACCGCCAGCCCCGCGATGTTGCCCGCCACGGCCACCGCGGGGGCGCAGAGGGCGATGGTGCGGTAGTTGCGCGAGAGCTGGTTGACGATCACCGCCGGAAGCGTGAGCAGCGAGATGAGCAGCACGATGCCCATGATGCGGATCGAAAGGACGATCGTCAGCGCCACGAGCGCCGACATGAGGTAGGAGACCGTGCGCGTGGGCACTCCGCGGCTGCGGGCGAAGTCGCGGTCGAAAGCCACGAGCATGACCGGCCGCAGCCACAGCGCTGCACCCGCGGCGAGCAGCAACGCCAGCAGGGCGAGCGCCTCGACGTCGCCGCGCGTGACGGTGACGATGCTGCCGAAGAGGTAGGCGGCCAGGTCGCCCGAGGTGTAGCCCGGCCTCAGGCTCATGAAGAGCGCTCCCACCGCCATGCCCACCGACCAGACGATGCCGATGGCCGAATCCTCGCGGATGCGGTGGCGGCTGCCGGCCCACTCGATGCCCAGGGCCGAGGCGACGGCGAAGAGCGTGGCGCCGGCGATCGGGTCGGCGCCCATCCAGAAGGCGATGCCCAGCCCGCCGAACGAGGCGTGGGTGATGCCGCCCGCCAGGAAGACCATGCGGCGGCAGACCACGTAGGTGCCCACCAGCGCGCAGACGACGCCCGAAAGGACGCAGGCGGCGAAGGCGTTGGCCAGGTAGCCGTATTGGAACAGGTCGCTGAAGAATCCCATGCTCGGAAGAGAAGATGCGCGCAAATTTACGCTTTTTTCCCGGAAAGCCGCGGCCTTTCGTGCGAATATTCGTAATTTCGCGCCCGACAAAATCCCCCGAAAGATGCAACCTCGCAGAGTCAGTTTCCATACGTTGGGCTGCAAGCTCAACTTCTCCGAGTCGTCGACCCTCGCCCGCGAATTCGAGCGCGGCGGCTTCGTGCGCGTGGCCCCTGCGGCCGAGGCGGACATTTGCGTCGTCAACAGCTGCTCCGTGACCGAGCACGCCGACAAGAAGTGCCGCAACCTCATCCGCAAGCTCCACCGCCGCAACCCGCAGGCGATCATCGCCGTGACGGGGTGCTACGCCCAGCTCCGGCCGCACGAGATCGCCCGCATCGAAGGCGTCGATCTGGTGTTGAGTAACAACGACAAGGGCGAGCTCTACCGGCGCGTCGCGGAGCTTACGGAGCGGGGCCGCGCGCAGGTCTACAGCTGCGAGACGGAGGAGCTCACGCGCTTCTTCGCCGCTTTCTCGAGCGGCGACCGCACGCGCGCTTTCCTCAAGGTGCAGGACGGCTGCGACTACTGCTGCGCCTACTGCACGATCCACTATGCGCGGGGCGGGAGCCGCAACCAGCCCATCGCCGAGATCGTGGAGGAGGCGCGCCAGATCGCCGCGGCCGGGCAGCGCGAGATCGTGCTGACGGGGGTCAACACGGGCGACTTCGGCCGCACGACGGGCGAGCGCTTCATCGACCTGCTCCGGGCGCTGGACCGGGTGGAGGGTATCGACCGCTACCGTATCTCGTCGATCGAGCCCAACCTGCTCACCGACGAGATCATCGCTTTCTGCGCCGCGTCGCGCAAGTTCCAGCACCACTTCCACATCCCGCTGCAGAGCGGCTCGAACAGGATTCTGGGTCTGATGCGCCGCCGCTATACGGCCGAGCGCTTCGCCGCGCGCGTCGAGGCCGTGCGGCGGGCGATGCCCGATGCGTTCATCGGCATCGACGTGATCGTGGGCTTCCCGGGCGAGGGCGAGGCGGAGTTCGGCGAGACCTATGCCCTGCTGGAGCGGCTGGCGCCCGCCTTTCTGCACGTTTTCCCATTCTCGGAGCGTCCCGGCACGCCCGCCGTGGAGCTGCCCGGCAAGGTGCAGCCGTCGGTGGCCACGCGTCGCGTGGCGGAGCTCGAGGCGCTCTGCGAGCGGCTGCACGGCGCCTTCTGCGCGGCCGGCACGGGGACCGAAGCCGAGGTGCTCTTCGAGAGCACGCGCCGCGCGGGGATGATGTTCGGGTTCACGGGCAACTACCGCCGCGTGAAGGCCCCCTACGACGCTGCGCGGGTCAACACGATCTGCCGCGTCAGACTGGGGGCGATGGATGAGGCGCACGACTTGGAGGGCGAAATTGTCGGCCCCGAGGCGGAATAATCGGGATATAAATCGTATATTTGCAGGAAATACTTTTCAGAACGGAAATATGACGGGTATGCGCAAACGGGTGACGATCGGCTTTCTGAGCATCGTCTGCCTGCTCTTCTTTTCGGGCATGGTGTCGTTCGTCGAGTTGGGCCAACTGAGCCGCGACACGGACGAGATTCTCCGGGCCAACGAACGCAACATCGCGTTGGCCAAGGAGATGCTCGACGCTGCGCACGAGCAGAACGTGGCGCTGGTGCGCCTCTCGGTCTTCGGCGACCGCTCCTACGACAGCCTCTGCCGAGCGAGCATGTCGCGTCTGGAGCAGACGCTGCTCGTGGCCCAGAACGAGGCGCTCGAGAAGTCGTTTCTCGACTCGCTGGCCTTCGCCACCACCGAGCTGCGGATCGTCACCGACGCCTATCTGGCAGGCCTGGCCGCCGAAGGGCCCGCCGGCGCCGACAGCGCCGCCGCGGTGCGCCCCGACTCGCTGGGCGGCGTGTGGTACAGCCGCGAATACGAGGCGCTCTACTCGCGCCTGACCTCCGCCGTGAAGAGCTACATGACCTCGACGCAGAGCTCGCTGGCGCCCCGCACCGAGCAGATGAAGAAGAACGCCTACAGGGCGGTGATGCCCGTGCTGATCTCGCTGGCGGTGATGATCGCCACGGTGCTCATGCTCTTCTACTTCATGTCGATCTACTGCGTCACGCCCGTGGTGAAGATGAACAAGGCGCTGGGCGATTACCTCGCCTTCCGCATCCCTTTCAACGTGAAGGCCGACTGCAAGGACGAGGTGCTGGAGCTGCGCGAGAAGATCGCCGAGCTGATCAACCTTTCGAAACAGAACAAAGCCTGATAATCCCCGGCCGAAGATGAGACTGGATGTCGTGTTGCGAAATATCGGCGGCGTGATGCTCTTCATCGCCTCGTTCATGCTGCTCTCGGCGGGAATCTCCTACCGCAGCGGGATGGACTCGGCCTTCTCGCCCCTGCTGCTCTCGGCGCTGCTCACGGCGCTGCTGGGGGCCTACCCCCTCATCTTCGTCGAGAAGCAGTCGCAGATCACCAACAAGGAGGGTTTCTGCATCGTTGTGGGATCGTGGATGATCGCCTGTGTGGTGGGGATGTTCCCCTACCTGATCTGGGGCGGCGAGTTTTCGCTCGTCAACGCCTGGTTCGAGAGCGTCTCGGGCTTCACGACCACCGGAGCGACGATCCTCAGCGACGTCGAGCAGCTGCCGCGCGGGTTGCAGTTCTGGCGCATGGCCTCGACCTGGATCGGCGGCATGGGCGTGGTGATGTTCGCCCTGCTGATCCTCCCCTCGATGGGACGCAACAAGATGACGCTGACCAACGTCGAGCTCTCGTCGCTGGCCAAGGACAACTACCGCTACCGCACGCAGATCATCGTGCGCATTCTGCTGGTGGTCTACGTGGGTCTGACCGCCGTGGCCACGCTGTCGCTGCGTGCGGCGGGCATGACGTGGTTCGACGCGCTGTGCCACGCCATGTCGGCCTCGGCCACGAGCGGCTTCTCGACCCGCACGGCCAGCATCGCCTACTACAACAGCCCGGTCATCGACTCGATCCTGATCGGGGTGATGACGCTGGCGGGCGTCCACTTCGGCCTGATTTATGCCACGGTGACGGGCAAGCGCAACAACGTCTTCCGCTCGGAGGTGGCGCGCACCTACTTCGTCATGCTCGTCGCGGGCGGCGTGGCGATCGCCGTCAGCCTCTTCGCCGCAGGGCTCTACCCCGCCTTTTCGACCTCGTTCCGCTATGCGCTCTTCCAGTTCGTGTCGGTGGTGTCGACGACGGGGTTCGCCACGGCCGACACCAATCTGTGGACCCCCTTCGCGGCGATGGTGCTGCTCTTCGGGTCGATGGTCTGCGCCTGCGCCGGCTCGACGGCCGGCGGCATGAAGGTCGACCGTCTGGTGCTGGCGGCCAAGATGATGCGCCTGCGCGTGAAGCAGCAGCAGCACCCCAATGCCGTGCTGCGCATCCGCCTCAACGGCGCCGTGCAGGAGAGCGAGGTGCTCCACGCCGTGATGATCTTCGTGGTGGCCTACATGGGCATCCTGTTGGCGGGCACGCTGCTGGGGACGATGGCCGGGCTCGACTTGACCACCTCGTTTTCGGGTGCGGTGGCCTGCCTGGGCAACGTGGGCCCGGGCTTCGGCGCCGTGGGGTCGATGAACAACTACGGCGCGATGCCCGGCTTCATGAAGGTCGTCGACTCGCTGCTCATGCTGCTGGGGCGTCTCGAACTGTTCGGATTGATTCAACTTTTCTTCATCAAATGGTGGAAGTGATACGATACAAGGCAAAGATTCTGGGCGCGGGGCTCGCCGTGTGGTGCGCCCTGGCGGCCGTGGGCCCGCTCCGGGCGCAGCAGCCCGAGGCCCGCATCGCCGGGCTGGAGCGCAACGAGGAGTACATGCGTCTGCTCGGCGAGGACCTGCGGTTGCAGCAGCGCGAGGATTCGACCGTGCGGGCCGTGGCCGAGGTGCGGCGCCGCCTGCGGGAGAACCCCGCCGAGCAGCAGCTCCATGCGGCGCAGATCCTCGAACTGGAGAACCGCATCTTCGAGATCCGCAACGCCAAGGGGCGGCTGATCGACCGCATCAACGCCATCGAGCAGGAGTGGGTGCTCTCCAATCTCAACGGGTCGACCCCGGGGCGTGGGGAGGCGACGGCGACGGTTGCCGTGCCCGATTCGCTCAAGCGGCGCAACCTGGTCTTCAACGGCTGCTTCCGCGATGCGCTCGGGGACGAAGAGTACGCCGCGCTGCTCTCCGCGCAGCGGCGCGAGCTGGAGGCGGTCGACTACGTGAACCGCCTGCTGGCCAACTACGCGGCGCAGGGCGAGCTGGCCGGGGCCTACGCCGCGGCCGCGACCGAGGAGGAGGCCGTGGAGATCCACGAGCGCTACGAGGCGCTCGGGGGGCTCAACGACGCCCTCGCCGATTCGCTCTCCGCGACGTGGAACTACATCTTCGACAACAAGAGCTACGCCTACGGCCTGGTGATGGAGAAGGCGGGCTGCGAGGAGGTGCTCGCGCGCCAGGAGGAGCGGCTGGCCGAGGCGGCGCGCGAACTCTCGGCGCTGCACGGCGAGGTGGCTTCGGAGGCGCTGACCGACTACCTGCTGCGCAAGCGCGCCTCGGTGGACTTCGAGGCGACGGTGGCCGGCGCGCTGACGCTCGACGCCGCGCGCGATTCGCTCGAGGGCGTCGCGGCGCAGCTGGCGGCGATCGACCATCGCCTGCCGCCCGTGCGGATCGTCGAGCGGTCGTTCATCGTCTACGACAGCCTCGCCTTCTCGCCCGCGCCCCGCTATACCTATCAGAATCCGATTCCCGAGTGCCGCGTCTACTCGGTGGGCACGATCTACCGTCTGCTGGTGGGCACCTACGCCACCAAGCGCGCCGCGAGCACCTTCCGCGGTGCCTACCCTCTCTGCTATCGCATCGACGACGACGGCAAGTGGTGCTACTACGCCGGGTCGTTCGCCACGCGCGACCAGGCCGAGGCGGCGCTCAAGACGGCCAAGGCGCGCGGCTTCGTGCGCCCGGAGATCGTCGTGTGGACCGACGGCCAGATGCGCAACCTCTCGCGCGAACCCGAAGGCGGGCAGGCGTGGCGCGTGGAGATCGTCGGCGCCGAGGCGCTCTCGGACGAGGTGAAGGCGGCGATCCGCGACCGCGCCGAGGGGGCCGAACTCTCTCGCGTGGGACAGCAGCTCTTCGTCGTGGGACTGTTCGACGACCGGAGCCTGGCCGACGCTTTGGCCGACGAGCTGCGGCGGCTGGAGGGGGCGCTCGAAATAAAAGTGACGGAAATCGCGGAATAACGCGAAAAAATTACTATATTTATAGCGACATTAACCGCTTGCGATATGGAGCTCTTCTACATTATCCTGCTCATCCTGCTCGGACTGCTGTTTCTGGTGGCCGAGATCGTCTTTCTGCCCGGCATCTCGATCGGCGGATTGTTGGCCATGGCCTGCTACGGCGGCGCCATATATCTGGCATTCGGCGATTTCGGGACGGTGGGCGGCCTGCTCGCCGTGGTCGTGGTGCTGGCCGTGTCGATCGTGGCGACCGTTGTCTCGCTGCGCGCAAAGACGTGGCAGCGCTTCTCGCTCCGGCAGCAGATCCGTTCGTCGAGCATGCCCTCGCCCTGCGAGGAGCTGCACGAGGGCGATCGCGGCACTACCCTCTCGCGCCTCTCGCCCATGGGCAAGGTCGAGATCGGCGGCCGCGTCTACGAGGCCAAGTCGACGGGCGCCTACATCGACCAGCGGCGCGCGGTCGAGGTGGTGGGCTTCGAGAACTTCAGCGTGATCGTGAAATCAATCGAATAAAACAATAGCATTATGGATTTTCAGTCGGCAATGGTCGTTTTGATCGTTTTCGCGAGCCTGTTCGCCATCTGGCTCGTCTTCTACTTCATTCCGGTGGGCCTGTGGTTCTCGGCCCTCGTTTCGGGCGTGCGGATCAGTCTGCTCCAGCTCATTCTTATGCGCTGGCGCAAGGTGCCGCCCTCGACCATCGTCTCGTCGATGATCGAGAGCACCAAGGCGGGTCTGAACCTCGATCCCAACGAGCTGGAGGCCCACTATCTGGCCGGCGGCAACGTCTCGAACGTGGTGCACGCCCTCGTGTCGGCGCAGAAGGCCAACATCGTGCTCGACTTCAAGATGGCTACGGCGATCGACCTGGCGGGCCGCGACGTGTTCGAGGCGGTGCAGATGTCGGTCAACCCCAAGGTAATCAACACGCCCCCGGTGGCCGCTGTCGCCAAGGACGGCATCCAGCTCATCGCCAAGGCGCGCGTGACCGTGCGTGCCAACATCAAGCAGCTGGTGGGCGGCGCCGGCGAGGAGACCGTGCTGGCCCGCGTGGGCGAGGGCATCGTCTCGTCGATCGGCTCGGCCGCATCGCACAAGATCGTGCTCGAGAACCCCGACTCGATCTCGCGCGTGGTGCTCGAAAAGGGCCTCGATGCGGGCACGGCGTTCGAGATCCTCTCGATCGATATCGCCGACATCGACGTGGGCAAGAATATCGGTGCCCAGCTCCAGATGGACCAGGCGCAGGCCGACAAGAACATCGCCCAGGCGAAAGCCGAGGAGCGGCGCGCGATGGCCGTGGCGCTCGAGCAGGAGAACAAGGCCAAGGCGCAGGACGCGCGCGCCAAGGTGATTCTGGCCGAGGCCGAGGTGCCGCTGGCTATGGCCGAGGCGTTCCGCAACGGCAACCTGGGCGTCATGGACTACTACAAGATGAAGAACATCATGGCCGACACGATGATGCGCGAGAGTATCGGCCGGCCCGACAAGAAGTAGCCCGCCGGGCGGCAGCGAAAAGGGTACGCATCGAGACGATGGGTACCCTTTTTCGTGGCCGCGGGCGGTCCGAAACCGAAAACCAATGAAGAGTGATATGAAAAAAACGGGTATGATGGTGCTGGCGCTCCTCGCATGGTGCGGCGCTGCGGCACAGGAGCTCTCCTTCGGGGAGTTTTTCCACGACAAGACCATGCGCTTCGACTACATCCACTGCGGCGACAGCCGGTCGGAGCACTTCTATTTCGACGAGCTGCGCGAGGAGCCCCACTGGGCCGGGTCGAAGCGTTCGCTGCGCGACACGACCGGCTACGGCAGCCAGTTCTTCCGCATCGTCGACGCTGAGAGCGGGCGCGAGATCTATTCGCGGGGCTATTGCACGCTCTTCGACGAGTGGCAGTCGACCGACGAGGCGCTCACGGTACAGCGCTCCTACCCCGAGTCGGTGGTCTTCCCCTACCCCAAGCGTCCGTGCCGCATCGAGATCTGGTCGCGCGACGACAAAGGGCGGCTGGTCAAGCGCTTCGAGCAGGCCATCGACCCCGAATCGTATGAGGTCGTGGGCTTCACGCCCCGCCTGGAGAGCTTCGAGGTGGCCTACCACGGTGCGCCCGAGCACCGGGTCGACATCGTGCTGCTGCCCGAGGGTTACTCGGAGGGCGAGCGGGCCAAGTTCGAGGAGGCGTGCCGCGAGTTCGCCCGCGAGTTCGCCTCCTACTCGCCCTTCCGCGAGCAGTTCGAGCGGTTCAACATCCGCGCCGTGTGGGCCCCCTCGGTGGATTCGGGCGTGACGATCCCCGGCGAGGGTATCTGGCGCAACACGGCCTGCGGCGCCAACTTCTACACCTTCGGCTCGGAGCGCTACCAGACCGTGGCCGACCAGCAGCGGCTGCGCGACCTGGCGGCGCACGTACCCTACGACTATATCTATGTGCTGTCGAATACGCAGAAGTACGGCGGCGGGGGCATCTTCAACTTCTACGGGATCAGCGCGGCGCACCACCCCGGGCGCACGGGCAAGATCTACGTGCACGAGTTCGGCCACCTGCTGATGGGGCTGGGCGACGAGTATGTCGATCCGCTCACCTTCGAGGGGATGTACCCCAAGAACGTGGAGCCGTGGGAGTCCAACCTGACGACGCTCACCGATTTCAAACGCAAGGAGTGGGCGAAGATGATCGATCCCTCGACGCCCGTGCCGACGCCCGATACCGACCAATATGAGAATGTGGTGGGCGTCTTCGAGGGGGGCGGCTACATCGCCAAGGGGATCTGGCGTCCGTGGCGCAACTGCATGATGAACAACCTGCACCGCGCCGACGGGTTCTGCCCCGTCTGCACGCGGGCGATCGAGGAGTATATCGATTTCCTCTGTCGCTGATCGGGCGCGGGGCGGAGGGCGCAGTCGCCCGACGCCGTGTCCGGGAGCAGAAACGGGGAGGGCCGAAACACGCAGGTTTCGGCCCTCCTCTCTTTATTCGGCTTCGGCGGCGACCGGCTCGGGCTGTACGGCCCGGGCCTCGCTTCGGGCCACCAGCCCGTCGTCCCACTTGACGGCTACGTGCGTGCCGTCGCAGTAGGGCTTGTTGGCCGAGCGGCCGCAGCGGCAGAGCACCGTGCGGTTGCGCGTTTCGTAGTGCAGCCCCTCCTCGGTGCGGATGGGAATGCCGCCGCGCAGCCACAGCCCGCCGCTGGCCGAGAGGGCCGGGTCCTCGATCAGCCCGAGCGAAGGTTCGTAATGGAACTCGAAGGGGCGCTGCGTCGCCCGGTCGTAGGCCGTGAGGCGGCCTCCGGGGCAGAGCGAGGCCTCGCGGATGGCCTGGCGGCGCGCTTCGGGGACGTCGGATTGCTCGGTGAGCGTCCAGGCGTCGCCCTGCGGGTGGCAGAAGCGCGCGAAGACGCAGTAGGCGGCATTGTCGTGGAGCGTGAGCGTGCCGCCCTCGATGCGCTCGGCGCCGTCGTCGAGGCGTTCGACCGGCGCCGTGAGGCGTGGGTCCCACTCGGCGTGCAGGTGGCTGCCGTCGCAGTAGGGCTTGTTGGCCGAGCGGCCGCAGCGGCAGAGCGCCGTGGGTTCGGAGCGTGTAGGGAAGTCGGCCCCCTCGCGGAAGCCGGTGCATTCGCCGTCGCGGTCCGTCGCGATGATCTGGAGGGCCATCGGCGGCCGGCCGTAGACGAGGTAGGGCCCGCGTGCGGTGACGACGAGGCGGAAGGCATCCGCCGGCTTCGCGGCCTGAGGATCGAGCGTGGCGTTTTCGGGTTGAGACATACTAAATTCGATTGTGTTCCGTTGTTTCGACGGGCGGACAATAATCGTACCCCGATGCAGATAATCGGAGGACCGAGTAGGATTTGTTTCGCAAAAGCGAGCGAGCTCGCTTGTTTTTGCTCTCGCTTATTAGTATCTTTGCCGTGATTTTGCACATATTCAGACGTAAACATATTCTTATGAAACGATTCATGAAGGCGGTCGGGGCGACCGTGCTCCTCGTGGCTGCGCTCGTTTCGTGCAGCAAGGACAAGAACGACGGGGAGATCCGCCTGGCGGTGCCGGCAGTCTATCTCCAGCCCGGAGAGTCGGTGACGGTCAACTTCTCGACCTACAACGTCTCGCCGGCGGCATGCAAGGTCTCCTCGTCGCCCGACGGTTGGGACGATCCCGTGGTGAGCACCTCGCAGCAGAGCGTGACGGTGAAGGCTCCCGAGAAGCTCGACGACAAGACAGTCGCGAGCGGCAAGGTGGTGCTTTCGGGCACCGGATCGGGCGGTACGACCGCCTCGGCTACGCTCTTCGTGGCGGTGGTCGGCATCGAGGGCGGTGTCGAGGAGGTTACGCTGCCCGGTCCTGCCAACTGCTTCATGGTCACCAAGGCCGGAGCACGTTATACGTTCGACGCGCGCCGGGCGGGCGACGGCACGCCGCTGGCGACCGACCGGGTCGAGGTCGTGTGGACGACCAAGACCAAGCTGATCGAGTACTTCACCTTCGACGGCGACCATGCGTCGTTCTTCGTCGACAAGGAGAAGCAGGGCAACCTGCTGCTGGGCGCCTACGACGCCGACGGGCGTCTCTTATGGAGCTGGCACGTGTGGATCGCCCCGGGCTTCGATCCCGAGGCGACGGCCATCGCGAGCAACGGCTATGTCATCATGGGCCGCAACCTGGGTGCGACGAGTGACGGCGTGAAAGAGGATTCGGAGGACGAGGCGGCCGATCTGACGGGCTCGTTCGGTCTCTACTACCAGTGGGGACGCAAGGATCCCTTCGTGGGCGCGTCGACCTACCAGGCGCCCAAGGGTTCGCCCGCATCGGTCTACACGGCCGAGGGCGCACGTGTGGAGACGGGTCCCGTGGCGGCCGACGCGACGACGGGCACCACGGCCTACACGACCGAGCATCCCGCCGTGTTCCTTTCGGTGGAGAAGCCCGGCGACGACTGGTCGCACGAGGCTTCGGCCGTGCGCTGGAGTGCCGTGAAGAGCGCTTCGGACCCCTGCCCCTACGGCTGGCAGGTGGCGCCCGCGGCGGCGTTCGACGCACTGCGCATCGTCGAGGACGTGGCGGCGGAGAATGCGGCGACGCTCTATGCCGAGAAGTATGGCTGGACGATGGCCGACGGCGGGGCGAAGGGCTTCTTCCCTGGCAGCGGTTACCGCACCTACCTCGACGGCAAGATCAACAACATCTACGACAACATCCCCGTGCGCAACGCGGCGATCGACATGCAGCCCTGGGTGGGCTACTACTGGACGACCGATGCCGAGGGCGCGCAGACGTGCACGTTCCACTTCTGGTTCGACAAAAGCGCCCCGGAGAAGAGCGCGATCCGCAACGGCGTGCCCATGGGCCGAGCCAACGCCCTGCCGGTGCGCTGCGTGAAGGTCAGGTAGGCCACGACGTTCGGAGAACGACGAAAAGAGGCTTCCGCCCGAGGGTGGAAGCCTCTTTTTCGTGCAAACGTGTCGGAAATAACGTAAAAAGTTCTATATTTGTTCTGAATGGACAAAAACCGAACGAAATGAAACTGCTATCGCTTTATTTGCTGGCGGGGGCTGCCCTCCTGGCCGGCTGCTCCGACGAGCGCGAGGGGACGCCGCAGGTGCGGATCGTGCCCGAGATCGAAACCCGCGTGACGGGGATGCACTTCGATGCGCAGGACTGCATCGGTCTGACGATCGTGCGCAGTGCCGGGGTCTACGTGGAGAATGCGAGGCTGTCGTACGACGGCAGCGCCTTCACGGCGTCGGGGCTCATGTGGTATGCCGACCGCAGCGAAGGTGCCACCTTCATGGCCTACTACCCCTATGCGGCTGCGGGGGCGCCCGACCGCTTCGCCGTGGCGACCGACCAAAGGCAGGGGTTGGAGGCCTCGGACTTGCTGGCCGCCGTCAAGCGCGACGTGGTGCCCGGTTCGGCACCCGTGGCGATGACCTTCCGTCACCTGCTCTCTCAGCTCACCGTGGTGGTGTCGAACCAGGCTTCGTCGGCGGTTTCGGAGGTGGCCGTGGGCGGATTCGTCCCTGAGGCGGAGGTCGATCTGGCCGTGCCGCAGGCCGTCGTGCGGCAGGGCGCGGCGGCGCAGGAGGTGCTGGCGTGCGAGGTGACGCCCGATGCCCGCTACCGCGCGGTGCTGGTGCCGCAGCGTGCCCGGCTCGAGGTGCGCGTGCGGACCGAAGACGGCAAGGAGCGCTCGCGCACGCTCACCGAGGCGCAGCTCGATGCCGGCAAGCGCTACGACCTCTCCATCGTGGTCACGGAGGAGGACATAGCCCTGGCTCTGAGCGGCGAGATCGAGGATTGGGGCGAGGGCGGACAGTTGGGCGGCGGCAGCGACGGCTCGGGTGACGGTTCGGGCGACGGGGACAAGACCGACCCCGACGACAATCCGGGCGGCGACACGCCGGGCGAGGTTCAGATCGGCGGGGTGCGCTACCCCACCGTCCGGCTCGGCGGCTGCGAGTGGATGGCCCGCAACCTGGGCGTGCTGCCCGCCGGGGCGACGATCGGCAGCGGCGTGTGGTACCCCGCGGGCGGCGAGGCGGCGGTGGTGACCGACGGCCTGCTCTACGACTATGCGACGGCGGCGGGCGCCGATGCCGATGCGGCGGAGGGGCCCGTGCGGGGGATCTGCCCTGCCGGGTGGCACCTCCCCGATGCCGGGGAGCTGAAGCTGCTGGCGGCCGCCGCGGCCGATTTCCTGACCCCGGCGGGCTACTGGATTCCCGCGCTCAGCGCCGGGAGCGAGGGCAAATACGGCGCGGCGCAGAAAGGCTACCTGATGGGGGCGCCGCTCACGCAGGAGGGACGCTACAACTGCTGGGCCTACGGCGAGGGGATCGCCGCGGCGCTGGCTACCACCGTGAAGCCCTCCTACGGCATCTCGGTGCGGTGCGTGAAAGACCGGTAGCCGGCCCTCCGAAGAGAACGAGACGGTGTGTCATAATGGCAACCTGCTGCGTTGTTATCGGGCTTCTGGCTCGGTCATTTACGTAGCGTAAACTCCCGTCGCCCTCACCCTCGACGCCTTGCATATTGCTCATTCTGACGCACCTAAAAGGGCGTGTGCCGAAATCTTCATTTCGACACACGCCCCGCGTTTCGTGTCTGCCGCTGCGGTCAGCGGTCGCTGCCGAGGAAGAAGATGGGGATGTTGGCCACGAAGACGTCGTTGCCCGAGAGCTGCTGCCGCTTCTCGATCAGCTCGGCGAGCGAGATGCTGCCGATCAGGTAGTTGCTCTCGTCGCTGGTGTACTGCTCGTGGATGCGCTCGAAGCGCAGGATGCTGCGCACGTCGGTCGTGCGGTAGCGCACGTAGATCTTGAGCGTGATGTCGGTCGTGTAGTCGGGGGTGCGGAGGTAGTTGCGCTTCTTGTATTCGTAGCGGTAGTCGTGCAGGCGCGCCATGATGTCGCTCAGGATGGAGGAGGCGGTGGGCAGGCTGCCGGCCCCCTTGCCGAACATGAACTGGCGGTCGTAGCACTCGCCGCGGATCACCACGCCGTTGTACTCGTCGTCGACGCTGTAGATGTATTTGTCGGGGGTGACGAATTCGGGCATGACGAAGAGCGTGAAACTGTCCTCGCCCACCTTCACCACCTGTGCCACCAGCTTGATCTTGACCCCCTTCTCGCGCGCGTAGCGGATGTCGGCTTCGTGGATGGTGGAGATGCCGTAGGTGAAGATGCGCTCGGGGGCGACGTAGACGCCCAGGGCGTGGACGGTGATGATGACCAGCTTGAAGAGCGAGTCGTAGCCCTCGATGTCGAACGAGGGGTCGCTCTCGGCAAAGCCCAGCTCCTGGGCCTGCTTCAGGGCCGCGGCGTAGGACTCCTGGTGGTCGAAGACGCGCGAGAGGATGTAGTTCGACGAGCCGTTCAGGATGCCTTTGACCTCGAGCAGCAGGTCGTTGTCGTAGTACTCCTCGAGGTTGCGGATGACGGGGATGGAGCCGCACGACGAGGCGTCGTAGAGCAGCGCCACGTGGCGCGACTGCTGGATTTCGATCAGCTCGGGCAGGTGGTGCGCCAGCATGGCCTTGTTGCCCGAGACGACGGGGATGCCCCGGATGAGGGCCCGCTTGACGATGTCGTAGGAGGCCTCGGCGTCGTCGATGACCTCCACGACGAGGTTGACGTTGGGGTCGTCCAGAATCTCGTCGGCCGAGGCGGTCAACAGCGCCCGGTCGACCTCGACGGCGCGCGGCTTGTCGGGGTTGCGGACGCAGATGCGCACGATCTCGGCGTTGGCGTTCTTCGCCTTGCGGATGACCTGGTAGATGCCTTGTCCGACGACTCCGAAGCCGAACAGACCGATTTTTATCTTTGCCATAGTGTGGGGTGTGTTTATGCGTGGATGAAGGGTCGGAGGATGTCGTTGAGCTGCTCGTGCTCGACCAGGAAGCCGTCGTGGCCGAAGGGCGAGGCGATCTGGCGGTAGCGGGCTCCGGGGATGGCGGCCGCGAGGGCCCGCATCTCGGCGGGGGTGAAGATGATGTCGGTGGTGATACCCACGACCACCGTCCGGGCCTCGATGCGGCCGAGGGCCGCCGCTACCCCGCCGCGGCCGCGGCCCACGTCATGGGTGTCGAAGGCGCGCAGGATGGCGTGGTAGGAGTAGGCGTTGTAGCGCCGGCAGAGCTTCTCGCCCTGGTAGCGCTGGTAGGTCGAGGCGCGGTGTACGGCGGGCAGCTCCTCGCGATCCTGCTGCGTGAGGTCGTAGCCCTCGCTGCCGCGGTAGGTCAGCAGTCCGATGGCGCGCGCGGCGGCGAGCCCCTGCATGCCGGCGTCGGGGCGCGGCTCGCCGAACGTGGCGTCGGCCTCGATGGCCATGCGCTGCGTCTCGTCGATGGCGATGGTCCAGGGCGAGGCCTTGGCCGCCGTGGCGATCAGGGCCAGCCGCCCGATGCGCGCGGGCTCCATGACCGCCCACTCGACGGCCTGGAAGCCGCCCACGGAGCTGCCGACGAGCGCCGCGATGCGGTCGATGCCCAGTGCGTCGGCCAGCAGCCGGTGCGCCCGCACCATGTCGCGGATGGTGAAGGGCGGGAACGAACCGTAGTAGGGACGCCCGGTCGCGGGGGCGTCGTGGAGCGGGCCCGTGGTGCCGTAGTGCGAGCCGAGGATGTTGGCGCAGACGATGAAGTGCTCCGCGGGGTCGAGGAAACGCCCCGCCTCGACCGTGCGGGGCCACCAGTCGGCGACCTCCGAATTGGCCGTGAGCGCGTGGCACACCCAGACGACGTTGTCGCGCCGGGCGTTGAGCCGCCCGTAGGTGTGGTAGGCGATGCGCAGCTCGTCGAGGCGGCCGCCCAGCTCGAGTGCGAAGGGGCCCGGGGCACGGTAGATCAGCGGTTCCATTCCTCCGCTACTCCACTTCGGCGAATGCCCGTTCGAAATCGTCGATCAGGTCGTCGACATGCTCCAGACCCGGCGAGATGCGCAGCAGCGTGGGCGTGACCCCCGCGGCGGCCAGGTCGGCCTCCGAGAGCTGCTTGTGGGTGGTCGACGCCGGATGGGTGACCACCGTGATCGAGTCGCCGATCATGGTCATGTGGGCCGCCAGGCGCAGCGCCTCGACGAAGCGGACGGTGGTCTGGAGTGTGCCCGTGAGCTCGACGTTGAAGACGGCCGACGAGCCGAAGCGGAAGTATTTGGCGGCGCGGGCGTGGTCGGGGTGCTCCTCGAAGCCGACGAAGCTGACGCTGCGCACCTTCGGGTGGCTGCGGCAGTACTCGGCCAGCCGGCGCGTCGACTCCACCTCGTGGCGCACGCGCAGCGAGAGGGTCTCCAGCCCCAGACACATGAGGTAGGCGTCGAAGGGAGAGGGGCAGCAGCCCAGGTCGCGCAGTCCGTCGACGCGGCATTTGGCGATGAAGGCCGCGTCGCCGAACGCCTCGCGGAGGTTCAGCCCGTGGTAGCCCTCCGAGGGACCGTCGATCTGCGGGAACTTGCCGCACGACCAGTCGAACGTGCCGCCGTCGACGATCACGCCGCCCATCGACGTGCCGTGGCCGTTGATCCACTTGGTGGCCGAGTCGACGACGATGTCGGCGCCCCACTCGAAGGGGTTGCAGAGGTAGCCCGCGGCGCCGAACGTGTTGTCGACGACGAACGGGATCCGGTTCGCGCGGGCGACCGCGGCCAGAGCCTCCAGATCGGGCACGGCGCAGGTCGGGTTGCCCATGCTCTCGACGTAGAGGGCGCGGGTGCGGTCGTCGACCAGCGCCTCGAAGTCCTCGGGGCGGAGGCTCCCGGCGATGCGGCAGTCGATGCCCAGGCGGCGGAGCGTCGTGCGGAAGAGGTTGTAGGTGCCGCCGTAGAGGCAGGGCGAGGCGACGATGTTGTCGCCGGCCCGGGCGAGCGAGACGACCGCGGTAAGCACGGCCGACATGCCCGACGAGAGGGCCAGCGCGCCCACGGCGCCGTAGAGCGCGGCGATGCGCTGCTCGAAGGCCGCCGTGGTGGGGTTCTGCAGGCGCGTGTAGATGTTGCCCGCCTCGCTCAGCTCGAAGAGCCGCGCGGCGTGGTCGCAGCTGCGGAAACGGTAGGCCGCCGTGGGGGTGATGGAGAGGCCCCGGGCGCAGGTGGGATCGTCGGCCGGCAGCCCGGCGTGGATCTGCAGGGTCTCGAATCGGTATTTTTTCTGCTTCATGGCTGTTGTCGGTTTGCTTGTTCGACGGGTGCCCTGTGCGGGCGCTCGAAAGACAAAGATAGTGTAAGGCAAGCGCAAAAGCAAACGGAGTTTGGATTTTGCCGAGCCGCCGCCTTTGCGAGGCGAAGCCAAGGATAGCGGTTTTCCGCCGGCAGGGCGTTGTAGTAGTAATATAAAAGAAAAAAGGCGGGACCTCGCGGGTCCCGCCTTTTTCGGAAAGCGGCGATGCGCCGTCTGTCAGCGCTTGCGGTCGAGCAGCTCGATACCCTCGCGGGTGGCGGCACCGCGCAGCAGCATGCGGCTGAAAGCCAGCAGCTCCTCCTCGGGCGTGCCCGAGAGGCGCAGATCGAAGAGCGTCGAGAGCAGCCGCTCGGCGAAGACCGACGGCGCGATCTCGGGGAGCAGCAGCCCCGCCTGGCGGCTCTCGGTGAGCAGGTCCACGAACGCCTCGGTCCAGAAGGCGCGGTGCTCGTCGTAGTGTTCCGAGAAGACCACCTTGCGGCGGATGTCCTCAAGAAAGGAGCGGTTGACCGTGTAGAGCCCGCCGACGTAGTCGGCCGAGAGCCGCAGCAGACGACGCAGGGGATTGCTCGTGCGGCGACGACACCCCGTGGCGATGCGGCGCTGGCTCTCGCGCCCCATCACGTCGAGGCAGGCGGTGATGAGCTCCGTTTTGTCGGCGAATAGCTCGTAGAGGGTGCGCTTGGAGATGCCCAGCATGGCGACGATCTCATCGACCCGCACGGCGCGTATGCCGTCGCGCGTGATCAGCTCGTGCGTGGTGCGGATGATCTGCTCGCGAGTCGCTCCCCCCCCCTTCATCACTTCTTCGTTTTTTCGTCGGCCAGGTCGCGACCTCCGCCCAGAGCCTGGTAGAGGTTGACGACGCCCTGGATCTCGTCGAAGCGGTCGGCGATCTGCGACAGACGCGCCGAGAGCAGCGACTGCTGGGCGGTCAGGACCTCCAGGTAGGTGGTCGACGAGTGCCGCATGAGCAGCTCGGTGCTCTCGACGGCGCGCTCCATGGCTTCGATCTGGCTCTTGCGCAGCGTGTTCTTGGCGCGGGCCGACTGGGTCTGCATCAAGGCGTTGTTGACCTCGCCGCCGGCGTTGAGCAGCGCCTGCTGGAAGGAGAGCTTCGACTCCTCGAACTGCGCCTTCATGATCTTGACGCGGGCGCGGTTGGCGCCGGCGTTGAAGATGGGCTGCATGAGCGATGCGGCGGCCGTGAGCAGCAGCTTGCCCGGGTTGACGATCGCCGCGCCGGCGTTGTTGGTCCAGCCGGCCGTGCCGCTCAGCGTGATCGAGGGATAGAGCGCCGAGCGCGCCTCGGAGGTGGCGTAATAGGCCTGCATGAGCGAGTACTCGGCGGCTCGGATGTCGGGACGGTTGGAGAGCATCTGCAGGGGTACGCCGACGGTGAGCCGCTCGGGCAGCTGCTGGGCGTCGAGCGTGCCGCGTGCGATCGTGTGCGGGGCCTCGCCCAGCAGCGCGCAGAGGCTGTTCTCGACCTGGCGGAGCTGGTAGTCGAGGTCGTGGACCGAAGCCTCGATCGAGTAGTAGGTCCCCTCGTACTGGGCTACGCCCGCCTCGTTGGTCATGCCCGCCTCCTTGAGCGAACGCATCGTCTCGACGCTCTGGCGCCACTTGGCGGCCGTCTCGCGCGTCACCGCGAGCTGACCGTCGAGCATCAGCAGCGTGTAGTAGAGGTTGGCCGTGCCGGCGATAAGCTGCGTCTTGACCGCCTGCTCGTATGCGAGGCTCTGGGCGTAGACCGCCTTGGCCTTGCGCTTGGCGTTGGTCAGGCCGTTGAACAGATCGATCTGCCAGCTGGCCGTGACGGGGATGTTGTAGGTCTTCGACGGAGTGCGCGTGTCGAAGCTGCTCAGCGCGCCCTGGGGCGCGAAGTTGAACGACGGCAGGTAGGCCAGGCGGGCCGACTTGAGCGCCGCCTCGGCCTCCTTCACGCGCCAGTGGGCCGACTGAAGGTCGGTGTTGTTCTCCAGCGCCTGCTCGATGAGCCGCTGCAACTGCGGGTCGGCGAAGACCTCGCGCCAGGCCAGGTCGCCCAGCGAGGCGTCGCTGGCCTCGACGGCGCCGTAGAGACCGTCGGTGACGATCTCGGGGCGCTCGTAGGATTTGTAGATGCCGCAGCCGGTCATCGCCGCTGCAAGGCATATCATCAGGAGTTTCTTCATGAAAAAACTTGTTTTACTCGTTCTGGTTTTGGGTCTGCTCCACCTCGGCGCGGACGGACCACTGCGGATCGGGATCGAACTCCAGCGGCTTGATCTTCTCCTGGATCGCCTGGAAGACGATGAAGAGCGTCGGCACGAGGAACAGCAGCGCCAGCGTACCGATGATCATACCGCCGACGACGCCCGTACCGAGCGTGGAGTTGCCGTTGGCGCCTACGCCGTGGGCCAGAACCAGCGGGATCATACCGAAGACCATCGTCAGCACCGTCATCAGGATCGGGCGCAGACGGACCTTGGCGGCCGAAACGGCGGCCTGCGTGAGGGTCATGCCCGCGCGGCGGCGGTCGCCGGCGTACTCGGTCAGCAGGATGGCCGTCTTGGCCAGAAGACCGATGAGCATGATAAGACCCGTCTGCAGGTAGATGTTGTTCTCCAGCCCCATCAGCTTGGCGAAGAGGAACGAACCCATCAGACCGCACGGCACCGACAGAATGACGGCGAACGGGATGATGAAGCTCTCGTAGAGCGCGCTCAGGATGAGGTAGATGAGCAGGATGCAGATGCCGAAGATGATGGCTGTGTTGCTGCCCGTGCGCGACTCCTCGCGCGTCAGACCGTCGAAGTCGTAGCCGTAGCCCTTCGGGAGGACCTGGGCGGCCACCTCGCGGATGGCCTCGATGGCGTCGCCCGACGAATAGCCGGGCGCCGCCGTACCGCTCACGGCGATCGAGTTGTAGAGGTTGAAACGGTTGAGCACCTCCGAACTGTAGACCTTCGTCAGGCTGACGAACTGGCTCAGGGGAGCCATCTCGCCCTTGGCCGAGCGGACGTAGATGTTGTTGAGCGACTCGGCGTCGAGTCGGTACTTGGGATCGGCCTGCACGGTCACGTAGTAGCGCTTCGAGAAGCGGTTGATGCTCGACGCGTACTGACCGCCGTAGTAGCCCGACAGCGTCGAAAGGATCGTGTTGGGCGAGATGCCGGCACGCTTGGCCTTGGCGGCGTCGATGTCGACCAGATACTGCGGGAAGTTGATGTTGAAGGTCGAGTAGGCGCGCTCGATCTCGGGACGCTGGTTGAGCGCCATGATGAAGCGCAGGTAGACGTTGTAGAAGTCGGTCAGATCACCGCCCGCCTGGTCCTGCAGGTGCATGGAGAAACCGGTCGAGGTACCGTAACCCGAGATCATCGGGGGTGCCACGGCGAAAATCTGGGCGTTCTTGATGTCGGCCGTGCGCCCGTAGATCTGGCCGATCACGGCCTGCACGGCGTCGCTCTTCTCGGGACGCTCCTCCCAGTCCTTGAGCTTGATGATACACATACCGTAGGAGGAGCCCTGACCGGCGATCATGCCGTAGCCGGCCACCGACATGAAGTCGCGGATCTGCGGGATCGACTTGATGCGCTCGGAAATCTCCTCCATGACCTTGTGGGTTTCGGCCAGTGACGAGCCCGGAGCCGTGGTGACGTTGACCATGATGGTACCCTGGTCCTCGTCGGGAACCAGACCCGTCTTGGTGTTGTTCATCAGCACGACCAGCGCGGCGAGTGCCAGACCGAGAGTCGACCACATGAGCCACTTGTGCTTGATGAAGAGCAGCACACCGTGCTTGTACTTGTCGATCATCGTGTCGAAGGCCGTGTTGAAGGCCTTGCGGAAGCGGGCCGCGAAGTTATCGCGCATCTGGCCGTTCTCGTCGAGGTAGGGCTTGAGGATCATGGCGCAGAGGGCCGGCGAAAGGGTCAGGGCGTTGAGCGCCGAAAGACCCACGGCCACGGCCATAGTGATACCGAACTGGGTGTAGAAGACGCCCGACGTGCCGCCCATCATCGCCACGGGAATGAATACGGCCATGAAGACCAGCGTCGAGGTGACGATGGCCGACGTGATGCCCGACATGGCGTCGATGGTGGCCATGAACGACGAACGGTAGCCGGCGTCGAAGCGCGCCTGCACCGCCTCGACGACGATGATGGCGTCGTCGACGACCGTACCGATGGCGAGTACCAGGGCGAAGAGCGTCAGCAGGTTGATCGAGAATCCGGCCACCGAGAGGAAGGCGAACGTACCGATCAGGGCCACGAGAATCGAAACGGTGGGGATGATCGTCGAGCGGATATCCTGCAGGAAGACATAGACCACGAGCACCACCAGGATGATGGCCTCGATCAGGGTCTTGATAACCTCGTTGATCGAGGCGTAGAGGAAGTCGTTGACGCTTTGCAGGTGGGCGATCTCCACCCCTTTGGGCAGCTCGGCGCGCACCTCGTCGAGCAGCGCCTCGATGTCCTCGACCACCTGCGTGGCGTTGGAGCCGGCCGTCTGGAAGATCATGGTGCTGACGCCCGGGTGGCCGTTGGTGTAGCCCTTGTAGGCGTAGGACTCGCTGCCGAGCTCGATCTCGGCCACGTCCTTCAGGCGGAGGATCGTGCCGTCGTCGTTGGCCAGGAGTACGATCTGGCCGAACTCCTCGGGCAGCATGTGGCGGCCGCGGTACTTCATGGTGTACTGGAAGGCGTTGTCGGAGTTCTCGCCCAGCGTACCAGTGGCAGCCTCGATGTTCTGCTCGGCGAGCGCCGCCGAGATGTCGGAGGGGATCAGCCCGTACTGGGCCATCACGTCGGGCTTGAGCCAGATGCGCATGGAGTAGTCGGCACCCAGCGTGAAGACCTCGCCGACGCCCGGGATGCGCTGGATGCGCGGCACGATGTTGATCATCGAGTAGTTGGAGAGGAAAGTCTCGTCGTAGGTGTCGTCGGGGCTGTAGAGTGCGAAGATCTTGACCATGGAGGTCTGGCGCTTCATGGTCTGCACGCCGATCTGCGTGACCTCGGGCGGCAGCATACCCGTAGCGCGCGAAATTTTGTTTTGCACGTTTACGGCAGCCATGTCGGGGTCGGTGCCCTGGCGGAAGTAGATGGTGAGCGAGGCGCTGCCGGCGGCGGCGCTGGAGGTGATGTAGTCCATGTTCTCCACGCCGTTGACCGCCTGCTCGAGCGGTACGATGACCGCCTTCTGGATGGTCTCGGCGCTGGCACCCGGGTAGGATGCGCGCACCATGACCGTCGGGGGCGCGATGTCGGGGAACTGCTCGACGGGCAGCGACACCAGACCGATCAGACCGGCGATGACGATGAGAATCGAAATGACCGACGCCAAGACGGGGCGTTCGATGAAATGTTTGAGTGTCATAGGTTATTCCTCCTTTGCGGTTTGGGTTTCGGCAGCGGCTTCGGCTGCGGGGGCCGTCTCGGCGGCGGGAGCGGCGGCTGCGCTCTGGCCCTTCGCTACGACGGGCGTGCCCTCGCGGAGCAGACCGACGCCCTCGGCGACGATCACCTCGCCCGGCGTGAGGCCCGAGCGCACGATGTATTCGCGGCCGTCGGAGATCTTCTCCACTTCGATCATCGAGGACGAAGCCTTGCCGTCGACGATCCTATATACGTAGACCTTGTCCTGGAGCTCGAAGGTGGCCGTCTGCGGCACGACGACGCACTCCTTGTAGAAGGTGGGCAGGATGACGTTGCCCGAGCCGCCGCTGTGGAGCAGCCCGTCGGGGTTGGCGAAGACGGCGCGCAGCTGGACGCTGCCCGTCGAGGGGTCGATCACGCCGCTGATCGACTCGACGCGGCCCGGGGTGCCGTAGAGCGAGCCGTCGCTCAGCTGGAGCTGCACGTCGGGCATCTGCGCGAGCGTGGCCTCGGTCGAGCCGTACTGGCGCGTGAGGGCCAGCAGCTGGTTCTCGTTCATCGAGAAGTAGACGTACATCTGCGAGTTGTCCGATACGGTCGTCAGCGGCTGGGGCATCGAGGGCGACACGAGGGCGCCGACACGGTAAGGCAGCGTGCCGACGATGCCGTCGGAGGTGGCCTTGACTACCGTGTAGGAGAGGCTGTTGGCGGCGTTGACGCGCTGCGCCTCGGCCTGCGCCAGCTGGGCCTTGGCCGAAAGCAGCGTATTCTCCGAGGTCGACAGATCGAACTGCGAGACGACGTTGCGGGCGAAGAGTTCCTTCTTGCTCTCGTAGGCGAGCTGGGCCGTGGAGACCGCGGCCTTGGCGGCGGCCACGTTGGCCTCGGCAGTTTGCAGCGCGGCCCGGTAAGGAACCTGATCGATGACGAAGAGGGTCTGGCCCTTGCGAACGCTCTGACCCTCCTTGACGGGCAGCTGGGAGATCGTGCCCGAAACCTGCGGGTAGATGTTCACGTCCTGACGGCCGCGGATCGACGCCGAATAGGCGGTCGGAATTTCGCGGTCGGTGGTGGAGACGGTGAGGACCGCGTACTCGGCGGTGCCCGTCATCGTCGGCGCCTGGGAGCACCCTACTGCCGCCAGGCTGCAAGCCATAAGGGCTGCCTTCACGAATGTTCGTTTCATAATCGTTGCTTGGTTTATGACTGAAAAAACTTTTTCCGCTGCAAAATTACCCTAAATTACCGGTTCGGAGTAGCCGTTATTAAGCGTAATAGTGGTACTTTTCGGAATAAAAAGGGGCTCAATTACGGAAAAAAACCTTATTTTTGTTCGAAAAACGAATCGCATGTCCCTTACCAATCCCTTGGAGACCTCAGTCGACGAGCCGTTCGTGGTCGGAGAGTCGGATTTCGCCTACTTCTCGGAGCAGCCGCAGCGCTGCGAGAGCGGCGCTATTCTATTGTGCGTCAGCGGATCGGCGCGCGTGGAGGTCGACCAGGTGCAGGGGCTTGCGCGGCGCGACACGCTGGTTTTCGTGCTGGGTGGCTGGCTGCTCCGCGTCGCCGAGCGCAGCGACGACTTCCGCCTGGCCTACTGTGCTTTCTCGCGCGATCTGTTCGCCGAGGCGGCCTACCGCATCGAGCCGGCCTTCTTCCGGGCGCTGCACGACCAGCCGATCTCCTACACCGTAGCGTCGATCGCCGAGGGGGCCGCCGTGTGGCTGAAGATGGCCGACTATACCTACCGCGACCGCGAAAACCTATTCCGCAACACCATAATCAAGAACCGTTTGCAGAACATGTTGCTGGATATTTACGACAAGTACCAGCGCTATGGCGTCAGGCGGCAGCGCGCGCCCGAGGTCGGCACCCGCCTGCAGGAACTTTTCCACCGCTTCGTGGCCCTGGTTCACGAGAACTGCACGCGGCAGCGCGAGGTCTCGTTCTATGCCGACAGGCTCTGCATCTCGACGCGCTATCTGTCGACCGTGGTCGGAAAGGCTGTGCACATCCCGGTCAAGGAGTTCATCGACCGGGCGGTGCTGACCGAGATGAAGATGCTGCTGCAGTCGACCGATCTGTCGGTGCAGCAGATCGCCTTCCGCATGCACTTCCCCGACCAGTCCTACATGGGGCGCTTCTTCAAGAAATACACCGGTCAGTCGCCGACCGAATATCGCCGGATGAAACGATAGGTTGTACATACATATTGGCGAAATATCGCTTTAATGCGCGTATTTTATCTTTTTTAGATTTTTATTTGTTCCTATCATGTATAATCTGATAAAAGGTGTATCTTTGTCGTGACGCCGCGCGTCGGAGGCTTGCGGCGGCCCGAAAAACGACGTTTTACATCCAATTCGATTACCATGAACAGATCCGTTTCCAGAGCTTTGCCCGTGCTCTTCGGCTTTTTCGTGATGGGCTTCTGCGATGTCGTGGGCATCGCGACCAGCTACGTGAAGCACGATTTCGGGCTCAACGAAACCGTGGCGGGGTTCATCCCCTCGATGGTGTTCGTGTGGTTTCTGCTGCTGGCTGTGCCCGCGGCGATGGCGATGAACCGCATAGGCCGTAAAAAGATGGTGCAGGCGAGCAACCTCATCACCGTCGTCGGCATGATGATCCCCTTCGTGGAGTACAACCTGGCCACCTGCATGACCGCGTTCGTGCTGCTGGGTATCGGCAACACGATGTTGCAGGTGTCGCTCAACCCGCTGCTGACCAACGTGGTGAAGGGCGATGCGCTGACCAGCTCGCTCACCGCGGGCCAGGTCGTGAAGGCCGTCTCGTCGTTCTGCGGCCCTTTCATCGCCGCCTTCGCGGCGAACCGGCTGGGCGACTGGCAGTACCTTTTCCCGATCTTCGCCGCCGTGACGCTGCTCTCGGCTCTGTGGCTGCTCGCCACGCCCATCGTCGAGCAGCCGGCCGCCGCCGAAGCTTCGTCGGTGAAGGCCGCGGTGGGGCTGCTGCGTGATCCGAGGATCCGCATGCTCTTCTTCGGCATCTTCTTCATCGTGGGGGTCGACGTGGGCATCAACACCGTGGCGCCCAAGCTGCTGATCGAGCGGGCCGGGTTCGCCGTCGACGCGGCGGGCTACGGATCGAGCGTCTATTTCGTCTGCCGCACGATCGGTGCTTTCGTGGGGTCGATCCTGCTGGTGAAGATGGACGACGCGAAGTATTTCCGCCTCCACATCGCCGCGGCGCTGGCGGCGCTGGTCGCCCTGGCCTGCGCGGAGGGTACGGCGGCCATGCTGGCGATGGCCGGGGCCATCGGGTTCTTCTGCTCGAGCATCTTCTCGGTGATCTACTCGGCGGCCATGCAGCGGCTCCCGGAGAAGGCCAACGAGATTTCGGGGCTGATGATCATGGGCGTGTGCGGCGGTGCGGTCATCCCGCCCGCGATGGGGGCGATGGCCGACGCCGCGGGCAGCCAGATCGGCTCCCTGGCCGTGATCGGGGGCTGCATGCTCTACCTGGTCGTCTGCGCCCTGAGGCTGGGCCGCAGGTAGCCCTACCCTATCCGGGCCCCATAAGAGAAGCACCGCCTTGGCCGGCAGTGCTTTTTTATTGTGCCCGTTCGTTCCGATTCTCGTATTTTATCCTTATCGTGGGACAGAGCCCTTCGATGCGTGCCGGCGGATAGCCTAAATCAAGCAATGTTAATCGTTTGGTGCTGTCCAAAAAGTCAAAATATCCCTTATAAAACTGATAGGGATACAACCAAAACGAGGGTGTAAAATACATTATTTTGCACCCTCGTTTTATTTCGCTCCGCCGCGACGATACAGGAACCGGGCCAGCCCGAACAGGTAACGCCGGAAGCCCGGACGATAGGCCAGCAGGCGGTCGAACCAAC